>CEWG01026797.1_pt1 | contig 21656 bp, 20 predicted proteins | sample 361411 | NCBI WGS metagenome assembly CEWG01 (sample SAMEA2622173, study PRJEB7988) | marine metagenome | biome: marine biome (ENVO:00000447); feature: surface water layer (ENVO:00002042); material: "saline water (ENVO:00002010), including plankton (ENVO:xxxxxxxx)" | depth 5 m | reverse complement strand
TCTGCAAAAGAAGCTCTCATTTCCTCAGCATCTTTAAAAATAAAACTAGAGGTAATATATAATGGTGTAGAATGTTCTAAAAAATTTGATCTCTCTGTCTGTGTCCTAATTGCATTAGTTTCAAATCTGTAATTCATATCTTTTTCCCATTAAATATAATATGATGATTAATTTTTGCTGTTGGCTCTAAAGTTTTAGAAACAGAACAATACTTTTCAAATGATAATTGTGCTGCTCTTTTTGCTTTTTCAGGAGAAAAATCCCCTTCCAAAAAAATATTGATATCTATTTGATAAAACAAAGCAGGGATTTGGTCCTTATGTCTATGCCCCTTAACTTCCATTTTTAAAACTTTAGGATTTATTTTTTGTTTATTTAATATAGATACTATATCAATACTACTACAACCGGCTACACCCATCAAAAGTAATTCCATTGGACTTAAACCTTTAACCTCACCATTTTGTTTTGAATTATTATCTAAATGAATACTCATTCCTTTAGAGTTTGTAACCTCGAAAAGGTAATCTTCATTTATTCTTTCTAGTGAAACTTCCATTTTTTAAATTTTATTTAAATATTTTTGATAATATCGCGGCCATAGCCTCATTTTCGATTAAAAAAGCATCGTGCCCATGAAGAGAATTTAATTCATGATAAAAAATATTTTTTTTAATTTTTTTTATCAGATCGAATGTTTTTTTATCTTCCAAAGGAGTGAAAAATAAATCACTGTCCACTGCTATTAAGTGAATCTCAGCATCAATATTTCTTATAATTTCTTTCGCCAAATTTCCGTCTCTTTCAATATTAATTGATGACAATAAATGATTCATCATTATATAAGCGTCAAGGTTAAAACGTTTTGCAAGTTTTTCTCCGTGATAAATAAGCCAGCTTTCAATATTATAAATACCTTTTTCTTCATTTTTTGACCTTCCAAAACGAAAATCAAAAGATTGTGGAGTTCTATAAGTTAGCATTGCATGTATTCTTGCGTCCTCTAGCGGTTGACTAGAATTTTGTAAAATTCGTTTTTGCATAAAGGTGTTCGCAATAATCCAATCATTTGCCTTCCAATCTGCAGCAACTGGTATTAAGAAGTCTGTAATTTGATTACTTTTAGCTACCATTTCCCATGCAATTCCTCCTCCTATTGACCCTCCTACAAGAGCATAAAGCTTTTCAATTTTCAAATTTCTTAACCCTTCTAAAAAAATAGAGGCAATATCTCCAGTATGAAAATTTTCAGGTTCTGATATTGTTTGATTTAATATACCGTTACCAGGAACATTAAATCCCAAAATAGTATATTTATTAGTATCTATCGTCTTGTTGGGACCAATTATTTCATTCCACCATCCTCTATCTCCTGTCAATTGTGAATCACCTGTCAAAGAGTGATTTATCAATACAACGGGTGCTTTTCCTATCTCTAAACCAAATTGTTGATAGTGTAATTCAATTAAAGGATAGTTGACCCCCGAATGAGTTGAAAAATTTGAAATTGAAATCGTTTTGATCTCTTTCATACAAAATTAAATCTGCTCAAAGGCAGCCTCTAAATCGGCTATCAGATCATTAATATCCTCTAGACCTACTGATAAACGAATTAAATCTTTTGTTACACCTGTTGATTTTTGAGCCTCTTCATCTAACTGCTGATGTGTTGTGCTCGCTGGATGAATAATTAAAGATTTAGTATCTCCAATATTAGCGAGCAAAGAAAATAATTTTGTGTAATCAGCTACTTTTTTTCCAGCTTCAAATCCTTTTTTTAAGCCAAAAGTTACAATTCCGCTTTGCCCTTTTGGGAGATAATGCTGTGCTAATTTATTATACTTGGATGTCTTTAGTCCTGGATAATTTACCCATGCAACCTCTTTTTTTGTTGACAACCATGCTGCCAACTTTAAAGCATTTTCAGAGTGTTTTTTCATTCGTATATCTAATGTTTCAATTCCCTGAATTGTTTGAAAACTATTAAAGGGACTAGGGGCGCTTCCTAAATCTCTTAGTCCTTCAATTCGTACTTTAGCTATAAAAGCTATATTTCCGAGAGCGTCATGATAATTTAGTCCGTGATAACTAGGATTAGGTTCTGTAAATTCTGGATAATTCCCATTACCCCAATTAAATGTTCCTGCGTCAATTATTACTCCTCCTATTGAAGTTCCATTTCCTGTAAGATATTTAGTCAATGAGTGAATTACTATATTAGCTCCATGTTCGATTGGATTTAATAGTGCTGGTGATGCAACTGTATTATCTACTACGAATGGTACTTTTGCTTTTTTTGCTGCATCAGATATTGCTTTAAGATCTATAACATCTAGCTTTGGATTTCCTAAAGACTCGGCAAAAAATGCCCTTGTATTTGATTTTACAGCCTTCGAAAACTCATTTGGATCATCAGGATCTACAAAAGTCGTAGTAATGCCAAAACGAGGAAGCGTGTTTGCTAGAAGGTTGTACGTTCCACCATATAAACTATTCGAAGCTACAATATGATCACCTGTTCTTAAAATAACCATTAGCGTTGTTGCAATAGCTGAAGTTCCAGAAGCAGTGGCTACTGCAGCAACACCACCTTCAAGAGCCGCAAGACGCTGCTCTAAAACGTCATTTGTTGGATTATTTAATCGTGTATAAATAAATCCAGGTTCAGCTAGTGAAAATAAATTTGCTGCATGATCAGAGTCATTGAAGACATAAGATGATGTTTGATAAATAGGAACTGCTTGAGTTCCTTGAGTGTTTTTTGCATCATGCCCTGCATGTAATGCTTGTGTTGCTAATTGTGTACTCATAATTGAAATTCTTTTTTTATTAATTCTACATAATCTAATTTTTCCCATGTGAAGAGTTCTACTTCTTTTGAAAACTCTCCATTGTAAGGAGATTTAAATGTTTTATTTGTTTTTGAAGGTTGCCGCCCCATATGACCATATGAGGCTGTCTCAAGGTATATTGGGTTTCTAAGTTTAAGACGATTTTCAATAGCGTAAGGTCGCATATCAAAAAGTCTTGAAGCAATTGAGGCAATTTTAGTATCACTTAAATTTACCTTTGAGGTTCCATAAGTGTCAATAAATATCGATGTTGGTTCAACAACACCTATAGCATAACTCATTTGAATAAGTATTTCGTCTGCTACTCCAGCAGCTACTAAATTTTTAGCCATATGTCGAGCAGCATATGCAGCACTTCTATCTACTTTACTTGGGTCTTTACCGCTAAATGCTCCTCCTCCGTGGGCACCCTTTCCACCATAAGTGTCAACAATAATCTTTCTTCCTGTTAAGCCCGTATCTCCGTGTGGTCCTCCAATAACAAATTTACCAGTAGGATTTACATGATATGTGATGTCTTTACCAAAAAGTTTTTTTATATCTGGTTGTAAATTTTTTATAACTCGAGGAATTAAAATACTGACAATGTCAGATTTAATTTTATCCAACATAGAGTTTTCATTCCTATCAAAATCATCATGTTGTGTAGAAATAACAATAGTATCTATTCTCAGAGGCTTATTATTATCATCGTACTCAATAGTAACTTGTGACTTTGAATCTGGTCTTAAATAAGTAATTTCTTTGTTTTCTCTTCTCAGATTAGCTAATTCAATTAAAATTTTATGTGAAAGATCTAATGCAAGTGGAATAAAGGATTCTGTTTCGTTTGTTGCATATCCAAACATAATTCCCTGATCACCTGCCCCTTGCGATTCTTTTTGTTCACGATCTACTCCTCTATTAATATCCTGTGACTGTTCATGAATTAAAGAAATAACTCCACATGAATCTCCGCTAAATTGATACTCAGCCTTTGTGTATCCTATATTATTTATTGTTTCTCGAGCAATTGCCTGCAAATCTAAGTAAGTGTCACTTTTGACCTCGCCAGCTAGTATTACTTGTCCTGTAGTGACAAGTGTCTCACAAGCTACCTTACTTTCAGGATCAAAGGCTAGAAAATTATCTAATAATGCATCGCTAATTTGGTCTGATATTTTGTCTGGGTGACCTTCACTTACAGATTCAGATGTAAAAAAATATGACATTTTGTTGCTTTTTGGAAGGATCTAAACGATGCGTTTTTTTAAAGCAACACTGCTTTAGCATTTTTTTTCCGAGGTTTGCAATCAGTCAAATCCTTCCTCGTTTATGTCACAAATTTACAACTTTTTATGAATTATCAAATTTTTATGATCTTGATTATAATAAAATAGTTTATTTACTTAAATGATTTTTAGAATTCCCTTTTAATATTCAAAAAAAAACTACTTTGCAACTCCATAAACAAACTATATAAATATCATGCATATTGCAATAGCCGGAAATATAGGAGCTGGAAAAACTAGCCTTGCTGAACTTTTAGCTAAACACTACAAATGGGAAGCTCATTTTGAAGACGTAATTGACAATCCATATTTAGATGATTTTTATAATCATATGGAAAGATGGTCATTTAACTTGCAAATTTATTTTCTTAAAAGCCGTTTTCAACAATTACTAAAAATAAAAGAATCGAAAAAACCAATAATTCAGGATCGCACTATTTATGAGGATGCACATATTTTTGCTCCTAATCTTAAAGCGATGGGATTAATGAATCAAAGAGATTTTAAAAACTATCAAGAACTTTTTGAATTATTGGAATCATTGATAAAAGGACCTGACTTATTGGTTTATCTTAGAAGTAGCATACCCAACCTAGTAAACAAAATACATAAACGAGGAAGAGATTATGAAAATTCAATAAGCATTGATTATTTAAGTCGTCTAAACGAGCGCTATGAGGCTTGGATTTCAACTTATGATAAAGGTGAGATTTTGGTTATTGATGTAGATGATCTTGATTTTGTAGAAAAAAAAGATGACTTTATGAAAATAGTTTCAAAAATAGACGGCCTGATTTGATTACTTAACTATTTTTTAAAATGGTTATTTCACTTGATTTTTTTTCAGTTTGCTGAAAATACTAACTATTATTTTTTCTCTTTTTTCTTTGAGATTTCATCCAAATAGTGAAGCTCTTTTATTGCTTTGTCTTTACTAACAGGATCCTGGTAATAAATAATGTCAGTTTTTGAATTAACATAACTAGTTACAGATTTACTATTCATTGCAATACTTGGAGCAATAACTAAAGCTACAACCGACATTAATTTTAATAAAATGTTTAGCGAAGGACCAGATGTGTCTTTAAAAGGATCTCCTACGGTATCTCCAACGACTGCTGCTTTATGAGCATCAGTTCCTTTTCTTCCCTGTTCTTCGATCATTTTTTTAGCATTATCCCAAGCTCCTCCAGCATTTGACTGAAATATAGCCATCAATACACCACATGTTGTAACACCTGCAAGAAGACCTCCAAGCATTTCAGCACCACCAAGGAAACCAACTCCCACGGGAACAACTATAGCCAAAATACCTGGCAAAACCATTTCTTTTATTGATGCTGTTGTAGATATAGCTACACATTTATCATATTCAGCTACTCCATCTGCTGCATCAAAGATCTTTCTATCTTTTACAGAAGCTTTTGACATATCAGAATTATTCTTTTTCATAACTTCTAATGCTGCTTTTAATGCGGGTATATCTCTAAATTGTCTTCTTACCTCCTCTATCATTGCCATCGCTGCTCTTCCAACTGCATTCATTGATAAAGCAGAAAAAACGAATGGTAACATTCCTCCAACTAAAAGTCCAGCCATAATTCTTGGCTGTGATACATCAATAGCCAATACTCCTGCTGTTTTCATGTATGCAGCAAATAGAGCTAAAGCTGTTAACGCTGCAGAAGCTATAGCAAAACCTTTACCAATAGCAGCAGTGGTGTTTCCTACTGCATCTAATTTGTCTGTACGTTCTCTTACCTCAGGTTCTAACTCAGCCATTTCAGCAATACCTCCAGCATTATCAGAAATAGGTCCATAAGCATCGACCGCTAGCTGAATTCCTGTATTTGCAAGCATACCTACTGCAGCTATTGCTATTCCATAAAGACCTGCAAAATAATGAGAAACCAAAATTGCACCAGCAATTAGAATTATTGGAACAGCAGTTGACATCATTCCTACACCTAATCCAGCAATAATATTTGTTGCGGAACCTGTTTCTGATTGCTCAACTATTGAACTCACCGGCTTAGTACCTGTACCAGTATAATATTCTGTTACTTTCCCAACGGCTAAACCAGCTACTAAACCTGCTATTGTAGCATAAAAAACACCCATTGCCCCTGAAGGTAATCCTTCAACATTTGCTGGAATAAATGCATTAATTAAAAAATAAGATGCTACTAACATTAAAGCCGCAGACCCAAATTCTCCAATGTTTAGTGCAGTATGGGGAGATCCACCTTCTTTAACCCTTACAAAAAATGTTCCTATTATGGACATGACTATACCGACAGCGGATAGTGCTAAAGGAAGGTAAACAGCTCCAAGTCCGTTAAAACCAGGAGTTGAAATCAATGCACCTAAAACCATAGTCCCAATTATTGAACCTACATAAGATTCAAAAAGGTCAGCACCCATTCCTGCAACATCTCCAACATTGTCTCCGACATTATCAGCAATAGTAGCTGGATTCAAAGGATGGTCTTCAGGAATTCCTGCTTCAACCTTTCCAACTAGGTCTGCACCAACATCAGCTGCTTTAGTATATATTCCTCCACCAACACGAGCAAATAATGCAATTGAAGATGCTCCAAGAGAAAATCCTGAAAGCACATTTAAAACTTCAGTAATATCCCAACCTTGGTTACTGTAAATTGCAAAGAGAGAACTTAACCCTAAAACACCAAGTCCTACAACTCCTAGCCCCATGACTGATCCACCAGCAAATGCAACTTCTAACGCTTTTCCCAAAGACTTTTGTGCTGCATTCGTGGTTCTAACATTTGCTTTTGTAGCAACTTTCATTCCAATGAATCCAGCTAGGGCGGAACATACTGCTCCAACAATAAAAGAAACAGATACCATTCCATTAGATCCATTTTCTGCCTGACCTTTGAAAAATAAAAGTATAGCCACAGCAACAACAAAAATTAATAAAATTTTATACTCTGCTTTAAGGAAAGACATTGCACCGTCAGCAATATTTTTTGCAATACGCTCCATTTTTTCGTTTCCTACTTCTTGCTTTGAAACCCAATTATTTTTTAAAAAAACGAAAATAAGTGCCAGTATTCCAAAGGCAGGTAAAAATTGTATCATTGATTCCATTTTGGTATTTTAATTGAAAAGTGAGCGTAAAAATAGTAAAACAATCTTTAAAACAAAACCAATGATAATTTCGAATATTTTATTGTTATTTATGTTTAACTATTTGTTTAATTTCTTGCGCTATTGAACGTACAAAACTTTTTTAATAGCTTTAATAACATCTTTATAATTTGGCAGCCACTCTGCTAATAGGACAGGTGAATAAGGCGCAGGTGTGTCTGCAGTATTAATTTTTTCAATTGGTGCGTCTAAGAAATCAAAAATTTCATTTTGAACTTGATAAGTAATTTCAGTAGATATGTTTCCAAATGGCCACGATTCTTCTAAAATTACTAAACGGTTTGTTTTTTTGACTGATTCAAAAATAGTATTGTAGTCTAAAGGCCTTATTGTTCGTAAATCAATAATTTCTACATCTATTCCCTCTTTTTGTAATTCCTCTGATGCTTTTAAAGCTTCTTTTAAAATTTTCCCAAAAGAGACAAGAGTAATATCTTTTCCTGAACGTTTTACATCAGCAACACCAATGGGTAGTGTATATTCACCTTCAGGAACTTCACCTTTATCTCCATACATTTGTTCTGATTCCATAAAAATTACAGGATCGTCATCTCTTATAGCAGACTTAAGTAAACCTTTTGCATCATATGGATTTGAAGGCACAATTACTTTTAGCCCTGGACAATTTGCATACCAACTTTCAAATGCTTGGGAGTGAGTTGCTGCTAGTTGTCCTGCAGATGCTGTGGGACCTCTAAATACAATTGGGCAAGGAAACTGTCCGCCTGACATTTGACGAATTTTAGCAGCATTATTGATAATTTGATCTATTCCGACCAATGCAAAATTAAAAGTCATATACTCTATAATAGGCCTGTTTCCTGTCATTGTTGATCCAACACCTATTCCAGAAAACCCAGCCTCAGAAATTGGTGTATCAATAACTCGTCTTTCACCAAATTCTTCTAACATTCCTTTTGATGCTTTGTAGGCTCCATTGTACTCTGCAACTTCCTCACCCATAAGATATATCGACTCATCTCTTCTCATTTCTTCACTCATGGCTTGAGCTATGGCCTCTCTAAATTGTATGGTTTTCATAGTCTAAATTTCATTTGGATACAAATCTAAACATTAATATTCTATTATGTCTACTCAATAAAGATTGAAAAATTACGTTTGTATAGCGCACAGTAATTTATTCAACAATAAATAAAGCAAAAAATTAATAAGAGTATGAAATTAATTCAAATGTCTGTTAAAGGAATTTCCTACAGTGAAACACAGACAGGAGCATATGCACTTATTTTAAATGAAGAAAAAGGTGAAAGAAAACTTCCAATTATAATTGGTGGATTTGAAGCTCAATCAATTGCTATTGCTCTTGAAAGTGAGGTAAAACCTACTCGCCCTTTAACACATGATCTTTTTAAAAGCTTTGGTGAAAGATTTAAGATTTATGTTAAGCAAGTAATTATTCATAAACTTGTAGATGGAGTTTTTTATTCAAGCCTTATATGTGAGCGTGATAAAATTGAAGAAATAATTGATGCTAGAACATCTGATGCAATTGCACTCGCATTGAGATACAATGCTCCAATTTTTGCTTACGATTCGATTCTAAAAAAGGCTGGGTTTTCGGCTAAAATTTCAGAAAATTTTAATAAAATAAAAACTCAAGAGGATAAATTGCTAGAAAATTTCATCTCAGATAAAACTAATAAAAATGATCAAAAGTATGATCTAAAAAAACTTTCCGTAAATAAACTCAAATCTTTACTTACAAAACTTGTAAGTAAAGAAAAGTACGAGAAAGCTGCTCTTATTCGAGATGAGCTTTCAAAAAGAAAAAGCTGATTTAACTATTGTTAATTTTTTTTTATAAAGTTTCTTTTTTTAATTAATCAATTTATACAAATGATTTTATTTTTGAATAAAGTCAAGATATGAAGGAATACTTAGATCTGCTGAAACATGTGCAATCTAAAGGAATTGAAAAATCAGATCGAACTGGAACAGGAACAAAAAGTGTATTTGGTTATCAAATGAGATTTGATCTTTCCAAAGGATTTCCGTTAGTAACAACAAAAAAAATACATGTCAAATCAATTATTCATGAACTTCTTTGGTTTATTAATGGATCAACTAATATTTCATATCTAAAAGAAAATGGTGTGAGAATTTGGAATGAATGGGCTGACGACAAAGGAAATTTGGGTCCTGTGTATGGACATCAATGGAGAAATTGGAATAGCGAAGGAATAGATCAAATTCAAGAGGTTATTGATACGCTTCGTACGAATCCAGATTCAAGAAGAATGTTAATTTCAGCATGGAATCCAAGTGTTTTACCCGATACAAAAATTTCTTTTGCAGAAAATGTTGCAAATAATAAAGCTGCACTCCCCCCGTGCCACGCATTTTTCCAATTTTATGTAGCAAACAATAAACTTTCTTGTCAATTATATCAACGTAGCGCAGATGTTTTTTTAGGTGTCCCATTTAATATTGCCTCATACGCTCTCTTAACAATGATGGTTGCACAGGTGACTAATTATAAGCCAGGAGATTTTATCCATACTTTTGGTGACGTTCATTTATATTCTAACCATGTCGAACAAGTTCAAGAACAATTATCTCGATCTCCAAAAAAATTACCAAAAATTAAATTAAACTCAAAAATAACTTCAATCTTTGATTTCAAATACGATGATTTTGAACTAATTGGATATGATCCCTACCCACTAATCAAAGGAAAGGTTGCAGTTTAAAATTATTGTTTTATAACTCTTATCAATTTATCTAAATCTTTATCAGTATTGTAAAAATGAAAAGAAACTCGAACACCTTTTCCTCTTTGTACACAGTAAATTTTATTTTTAATTAAAGTTTTATATAATTTTCTATTACCTTCTAAAATAAATATACTACTGTGTTTCTTTCTATTTTTAACCCATTCACCAATTGAACAGTTCTCAGAGAAAATTTTTTTTGCCTTTTCTGAAAGTTTTTCTTTATGCTTAATTAACTTATTAAAATCACTTTTTTGAAAGTTTTTAATTGAGAAATTCAGGCTAGCTACACTCAAAATATTAAAATGACCAGTAAAAATATCATCATGTAAATCAAAAGCCTTTTTTTTAATTCGAGATAAATAGTAATCAGAAATTATTAAAACTCCATTTCCAAAACCAGCTAATAACCATTTGTAACCACTGGCAGCTACAACGTCAAAAGGAGATGAATTAAAATCAAAATTGTGTGCTCCTAAAAACTGTGTCCCATCACCTATTATAATTAAATCTGGGTACTGAGATTTTAATTTTTTCAAAAAATTTATGTCTATCAAAAGTCCAGAAGCATATTGTACTATACTTATAGCCAAAACATCTATTTTTTTATAATTTATTCTCCTTTCTATTTCTAACTCTAGATTTTCTTGTATATCAATACTATCAATATTAAATTTTTTTTCATCAAATGCATTTACTAATGAAGGGTAGTCATCTTTAATTAATAAAACATTTAAATTAAAAGGAAGATAGTTTGTTATCTTTCTTATGCCTGTCGAGAAGTTAGGAATAACAAAAGTGTTTTTTTCCTTGGACCCAAAAAAATTTGAAAGGTTCACATGAGTATCAGATAATAAATTATCTGCGTTAAATTTATAAGAATCTCCCTGATTTAAATATCCCTGTTCATAATCTCTTCTATAATTAGATAACGACAGAGACATTAAACCCATATAAGCGGTATTTAAATAAGTTCCTTTTTTTAATAATGGATAATTTTCTAATGTCATCTATGAAGTAGAAAAGTGTATTTTTACCTAAAATTAATATTTTCATTAGATGAGCGATGTAAATTCTCTAAAAGAAATTACCTTAATTGCAGCAGCTTCAGAAAATAATGTGCTTGGAAAAGACAATAGATTGATCTGGCATATTTCAGATGATTTAAAAAGATTCAAAAAACTTACATTAGGACATTCAATTATCATGGGAAGAAAAACATTTGAATCCATGCCTAAAGCACTACCAAATAGAAAAAATATTGTTTTAACTAGAAATAATGATTACAAAGCAAAAAATGCAATAGTAGCTCATGACCTAAAAAATGCTCTTGAATTAACAGGTGAAGACACAAATCCTTACATCATTGGAGGTGAGGAAATCTACAATTTATTTCTTCCAATTGCCAATAGAATTGAATTAACTAGAGTTCATGACATTTTTGATGGAGATGCTTTTTTCCCAGAAATCGATTTAAGTAAATGGGAACTTTTTTGTATTGAAGAACACTTCTCAACTCAAGATAGTATATATAATTATTCTTATTTAACATATAAAAAAATAAAATCCTAATAGTGAAAGCCTATATTTTTCCTGGACAAGGAGCTCAATACCCAGGAATGGGGAAAGAGTTATATGATTCATCTGTAACTGCTAAAAAAAGATTTCAACAAGCCAATAAAATTCTTGAATTTAAAATTACAGATATAATGTTTGGTCATAATGTTGAAGCTCTAAAACAAACAAAAGTTACTCAACCTGCAATCTTTTTACATTCAACTATAATGAGTGAGGTAATGGGAACTAATTTTCAACCAAAAATGGTAGCTGGTCATTCTTTAGGAGAATTTTCAGCTCTTGTCGCTTCAGGAGTACTATCTTTTGAAGATGGATTAAAGTTAGTGAGGGAAAGAGCCTTTGCAATGCAAGAAGCATGCGAGTTATCTCATGGAACCATGGCAGCTATTTTAGGGCTTGACGATAAAAAAATAGAATTGATTTGCAAAACTACCCCTGGAATAGTAGTGACTGCAAATTATAATTGTCCCGGACAATTAGTCATTTCTGGAGAAAAAAAATCTATTGAGAATGCTTGTAAAAATTCAATTGATGTTGGTGCCAGAAGAGCTGTCATTCTGCCTGTAGGAGGTGCCTTTCATTCACCCCTTATGGAAACAGCTAAGGAACGTCTATCAAAAGCTATTAAAAAAACTAAATTTTTAAAACCAAATTGTCCTGTGTATCAAAATGTGAATGGTAATGGTATTATTGATCCAGAATTAATAAAAAAGAATCTTGTTGCACAACTTACATCTCCCGTTCTTTGGACTCAGACAGTTCAGAAAATGATTTTTGATGGAGCTAAACAATTTATTGAGGTTGGTCCAGGAAAAGTTCTTCAAGGACTTGTAAAAAAAATTGATAGAAGTGTTGAAGTTCTCCAAGGCATCTAACTAATTTAAAAATATTATAACCTAAATAATATCAAACTATTAATTTAAAACGATTAGGGATGGTAATTAAATTAGGAGTTCTCATAGGTGCTGGCTTATTCCATGCTAGAATGTTTCTATTATTAGAGAAATAAATTCTAGCCTTTTTAAATAATTCGTCTCCATCAACCGGAATATAATTTTCAAAAACTTTATAAGTCTTACTACGTTTTTTAAAATGTGATTTCCATCCTGTACTATTTAATTTACTATTATTAAATTTTGAAAAAGCATATTCTTTGTCAATCAGTCCAAAATGAAATAAATATAAATTAGGATCAATAAAAAAATTTTCTCCTTTAATTCTATGAAAACCTGAACCCCAATTTATTGGTTTAAAACTCACAATTGGTTTTGTGTAACGATCTGATAATAAAGCATAAGAGCGTTGACTTAAAAATTTTTTATTTAAATCTAATTGTTTTTCAGTAATTGGATGTTGACCAACATCGAGCCCCAATCCAGATAGTGAAGAATATTTAAATTCTTGATTTAAGTAGTCAAAAAGAGATTGATTTAAATTAGGATCAATTAATAAAAATTCGTCAATATCCATAGCTAAAACAGCCTTATATCTAGGATAAAGATTTTTAGCGAATTCTGATATCTTTTTGGCCCTATATCTATCTGCTTTTGATCTTCTCATTGATAAATGTTGAATTTTAAAACAATTAATTTTAAATGCTTTTTTTGGTAATTTTTGATCAGTTCCATCAACGAAAAGATAGATATGTTCATATCCAAAAATTTTACCATAATAAGAAATCCATTTGTCAGCGAAAAAAATGTCATCGCGATACATAGACACTATTGCTATTGGCTTTTTCATTTTAATTAATTTGAATATCTAATAAAGAATTCAATTTTTTGAATATCAATTGCTGTTCTTTTTGTGTAGCTAAATCAAGGCTTTGTATACAAATAAATAAATTGTTTTGATTTTTTTCACACTGTTTAAATTTGCGAGTTATATATTTTTCACCTCTATTATATGGTCTCATATAAACGGCTTGAGATTTAGACAAGTTTTTATTTCCTGTTTTATATTCTAAATGATTTGCTAGAGCAACAGTATTATATTGTTTATAGTTCCTAAATCTGAATTTTAAATTTTCCTTTAAAATTTTTTTGTTATTGGTAAAATAATTTTCCAAAACTTTTTTGTCAATTGCCAATGGAGTATGACTAGATTTTAGGTAACGAAATTTAAATTTTAATAATTGAGCAGCATTCCATTGATTTATCTGAAAGGAAGGGGTTTTTTCTTTATTTTTTCCAAATCTAAGTTTATGGTAATTTATTCTAAATTTATCCCAAATTAATCTTTCAAATGGCGGGAAAACCCAATTCCCTCTCAAGACTGGGCGCGCTTTTTTAAACCAAACCTCAGGTAATATTTTTCGCGTAATAAAAACATCATCATTAAAATAAACAAAATGATCTGATAAACCTTCTATTCGCCACAACATATTGGAAATACAAATGCTGTTAAAAGTTGGGAGAAAATCTTCATAATCTCTAAATATATGTTTATGGTCAATTATTTCTATATCTGAAATACGTTTTGGATAATACTTTTTTACAATTTCATGAATACTGGGAGTTTGTTCGTCTGTAACTATAAAGATTTTTCTTACAAATGAAGCAAACTTCAAAATTGAAATCAGACAATAGTTAATTTCGTTTAAACTACTAAATCTAGTTGGTTGTGCTCCAGGTGGAATATAATTCAAATTAGATTTTAAGTATTTTTTTCTTTTTTTTATTAAAAAATTATCACTCCCGTCTACCCATGTAATAACAATATCGATTGGGTTATTTTTTTTGTAATTCATTTTATCAAAGATAATAATCTAAAAACCTTAGTGATTTTATAGAAATCAAATAATATTTCATGTGGCTATGATTTATTTCGAAATTGTATATTTGGATTTATTATACTTCTAATGCGCCATTTATTTTATTTTATTTTTTTATTTACAATTAAGTTAGTTATATCTCAAGAGAATCCTCCTAATATAATATTAATGATTGGAGATGGTATGGGATTAACCCAAATTAGCTCAGGAATGTATGCTAACGGAAACAAAACAGCACTAGAAAATTTTGATTACATTGGACTTTCCAAAACCCACGCTTTAGAAAATTTGGTTACCGATTCTGCAGCTAGTGGAACAGCAATGGCATGTGGTGTAAAAACTTATAATGGAGTAATAGGAATTGATGGAAAAAATAAGACTTATCCTAGCATTCTTGAACTGACTAAAGAAAAAGGATATTCATCTACACTCATAGCAACTTCTAGTATCGTTCACGCTACTCCCGCTTCTTTTTATGCTAAAGTCATTTCAAGAGATATGTATGAAAAAATTGCTTTTCAATTAAGTCAACATGACATAGACATATTTATTGGTGGTGGAAAAAAACATTTTATAAATCGCAAAGATGAAAGAAACTTAATCAGTGAAATGACTGAATATGAATTTGTCAATTCAATTGAAGAGTTTAAAAATTCTACATCTAAGAAAATTGGCTTTTTAACATATGATGACGAGCCGCCTAGTTTACTTGAGGGGAGAAAACCTGCTCTAGATGATTTGGTTTCAGTTAGCCTAAAAAAAATGACCTCTAAAGACCGTCCTTTTTTTATGTTAGTTGAAGGTTCACAAATTGACTGGGGTGGACATGATCGAAATTTAAATTACGTGATTTCTGAATTTAAAGAGTTTAACAAATCAATCCAAACTGTTTTGGATTTTGCCAAAACTCATGGCAATACCCTTGTTATTGTAACAGCAGATCATGAAACAGGCGGTCTTGCCATACTAAAGGGAAGTTTAAAAAATTCGAAGGTTAGAGGACGATTTAACACTAATCATCACTCTGCTACAATGGTACCTGTATTTAGTTATGGGCCTTACTCCAAATTGTTTGCGGGTATTTATGAAAATACAGCAATTTTTGAAAAAATGAATCAAGCACTTTTAGAAAAAAAATGAAATTTTATTTAGTTCTAGCTGCAGCTACAATTTTTTTATTGAACTTGGAATCATCTTCAAGTATGTTATAAAAATCATTCATAAAATCAAACATAGTTTTAAACTCTTTTGGGTCAGAAAACTCAGATTCAAAACTTGATACTAAATTCATAAGCTCGCTCTTTTGATCTAAAAACTGTTGACGAACCTCATCAAAATATTTTTGATCCCTTTTAAAGCCTCTATAAATTCTATCTTGTACAGAGCTTATTCCAAGAGTTGTATTTACAGTAGCATAACTAGGGTTAACCCAACCTGTCATGTCAAAATCATAAGGTAGTGGGATAATTTCTTTATTTACGTAAAGTAATTTTCCATTATGCTGATATGCAGTAGAAAAATCTGTATTGCCTAATAAAAACTGAAAAAGGGCATTTTGAATTGATGTCATATGTTGCATACCAAGTGGATGAACAAAACGAGAAAACTCTTTTCCTTCATGTCTTTTAGCTACTAGTTTAACATCCTCAATTAAAAACCCTTTTAATTGAAAATTTTTAGTTTTCTTCCCTCTAATTTCGTTAAAGTCAACATTTACTCTTCTCGTTTTAAAATGATAAGGAGAGATTTTTTCATAGATTTTGTAGGCTATAAATTCTTGTAAAATGTTGTCATTGTTTTCAGACTCAATTTTACAAGGTAATACTAACTTTAGACTTTTATTCCCATCAAATAAAGTTCCAGCTCGTTGATCCTTTTTGATTTTCATTTTTACTGGTGGAAAATAGCAAGTGTTCCTTCTAAAATTACCACGTGCTCTTAGTTTAACTTCTATTGAGTTCCATTTTTCTTCATGAAGAAACTCCATATTTGTTTTAATATACGTTGAGTCATCTGTTTTTGCATTCATCTCTTTATTTGAATAACTAAGTTTTATTTCTAATGGGGTTTGATCAGCATATAATAAGTCGGATTTTAATTGATTTTGTGCTGAAACTAGAAATGAGACCAGTAAAATGAAAGATGTTATTGCTTGTTTCTTCATGATTTTAATAATAAATTTACTCAAATATAATAATTGTTTTGCATGTCTAGATATCTCATAATAATCAATTTTAGAACATTATTAACTCTATTTTTATCTTTCTTAGTTCCATTTATAGCTTACGAGTTTCAAGTAGTTTACAACATTGATTTAACCCTTATGAGTATTGCAATTATTTTTCCCCTAGTCTTTACCATCAGAGGTGCATTTAGAAGAAGAGAAAAAGCGTTAGAGCATCTAAGTAGATTTAAAGCTAGTTTAAAAACAGTTGAAAATCTTTTTCTAAATTCAAAGATGACAGACGAATTGAAAAAAGAAAGCAGTAATTTATTGCTTGAAATTAATAAAGGTCTTTTTAAACATTTAAACACCAAAGAAGGTAATATTGGAATATATGACACCAAGCTAAAAAACACTTTCAATTTCATTGATAAAAACAGAGAATTCATCTCTGGAGGTACACGAGAAAAAATATATCGTTTTTTTAGAGATGTTATGGATAGTGCAGATAATTTAATTGCCATTCATTCCCATAGAACTCCTGTAAGCTTAAAAGCATATTGCTTAATTTTTATATATATTTTTCCAGTTGTTTATACACCAACAATTATTAATAAAATTGGACTCGAAAATCCAAGCTGGTTAACCTTCTTTATTGTAATTTTAAGTGAGTTTATTTTAATTTCACTTTATAATATTCAAGACCAAATGGAATACCCTTTCGATAATGAAGGGTTAGACGATATTAAGTTTAATATTTTTAAAATTGATCGTAAATAAAATTTAAGACTTAAAGTTTTAAATATTTAGTAATAATTATTAAAATATTTTAAACTCCCTTTTAAATTAAACTTCTTTGAAATTTACTTTTAGATAAACAAATGAATAAAATTTACCTTCTATACTTTCTGTTTTTATTAATTAGTTGTTCAAAATACTCTTCAAAGGATAGTCTTAATAATTTAATTGCATCCTATGAAAATTATAAAAAAAATAAAAATGAAAATTATCCTTTAGGTGTATTCACTGAAGAGATATTTGAGACTTATGCCAATTTTTGTGACTCTTTAAAGGTAGAATTAAATAAAATTGACTCAAAAAAACTTAATGAAGATGATCTAATTTCATATAATCTCCTTGAATTTGTTCTAAATGAAACAGTTATCAAGTATAAATATAAGACTCATTGGAATCCAATTCTTTCAGATGGAGGTTTTCACTTAAGTCTAACCTATAGAGTCCGTCCAATTACGAATAAAAAGAGTGCTTTATCTTATCTAAAACTTTTAAAATCAATACCAAACTATATAAATCAACAATCTACTTTAATCAAAAAAGGAATAGATGCTGGTATTAGTCAACCACTAGTTATATTTAAAGGATATCGATCAACATATGAAAAGCATATAACACTAACAGCTGAAGAAAATTTTTACTACACTCCATTTAAAAACTTACCAAAACAACTTTCTGATTATGAAAAAGACTCTCTTATTAAAGCGGCGAAAGATGTTGTATTATATGACGTAATACCGGCTTTCAAAAATGTTAAAGATTTTTTTGAAAACATCTATTACCCATATACTAGAAAATCAATTGGAATTTCAGAAACTCCAAATGGGGAAGAATATTACCAGAGTAGAATTGATTATTATACTACTTTAAATGAAACACCCAAAAGTATTCATGAAAAAGGATTAAAAGAAGTAGCTAGAATAAGAAAAAAAATGGAATCAATTGTTGATGAAGTAAAATTTAAAGGAGATTTACAACAATTTATTACTTTTTTGAGAAAGGACCCTCAATTTTATGCCAAGACTCCTGAAGAACTTTTAAAACATGCCCGAAATATTGCAAAAAAATTAGATGAACAATTACCACGATATTTTAAAACACTGCCTAGAAAACCATACGGTGTTGCCCCAGTACCCGAAGCTATTGCTCCAAAATACACTGGTGGTAGATACATAGGAACATCACCAGAGAGCACAGACCCAGGTTATTATTGGGTTAATACTTATAACTTACCAAGCAGACCACTTTATGTTATTCCTTCGTTGACTGCACATGAAGCAGTCCCTGGACATCATCTTCAAGGTGCTTTAAATCAAGAACTCCCTGAAACTATTCCTGAATTCAGAAGAAATCTATATTTATCTGCTTATGGTGAAGGTTGGGGTCTATACACTGAATATCTCGCTGAGGAAATGGGTATTTATACAACACCTTATGAACATTTCGGAAAACTTACCTACGAAATGTGGCGTGCTTGTCGATTAGTTGTTGATACTGGTATTCATGCATTTGGATGGAAAAGAGAAGAAGCAGTTAATTTTATGGCTAACAATACAGCACTTTCTCTTCATGAGGTAAATACTGAAATTGATAGATATATTTCATGGCCAGGTCAAGCACTTGCTTATAAAATTGGTGAGCTTAAAATTAGAGAGTTGAGACAAAAAGCTCAAGAAAAATTAGGTAGTCGATTTGATATCAGAGAATTTCATGAAATAATTTTAGAAAAGGGAACAGTTACGCTCGGTATTTTGGAGGATAGGATTAATAAATATATTAATTCAATGTAACTTAAAAGAGTACTTAAAAAAGCTTTTTTAAGTTGTAGCTAAAAAAGATTATATTAAAGATTGAAATTAAAATGAATGACTACACTTTTAAGCTTTTTAGCCTACACCTTTTTTGTTGCATTCTATTCTTGGTTTAAACTAAGAAAAGAAAATTTATCATCTCAAGATGGATATTTTTTAGGTGGAAGAAGTTTAACAGGGGTTGTAATAGCTGGTTCCATGCTACTTACTAATATTTCAACTGAACATTTGATAGGAATGAATGGATCTTCTTACAAAAATGGTTTCATAATTATTGCATGGGAGGTAACATCAGCGATAGCATTGGTGGCTGCAGCTGTTTATTTTGTCCCAAAATATCTTAAAATGGGTTTAACTACCATACCTCAATATTTAGAAGAAAGATTTGATAAGACTACCCGTACTATAGTTGCTATGTTTCTTATGATTTCTTTTATTATTACAATTCTTCCAATTGTTTTGTATACAGGTGCAATAAATCTTGAAAGTATTTTTAATATCTCTGAAAATTTTGCACTTACTAAACAACAAGGAATTACTCTTACTGTCATTATTATTGGATTAATTGGTTCACTATATGCTATAATGGGAGGTTTAAAGGCTGTTGCTGTGTCTGACACACTCAATGGTTATGGATTATTAATTGGTGGTTTAACTATTCCTTTTCTTGCATTGCTGAGTATTGGAAATGGTAACATTTTTGATGGTCTTAAAAAAGTTTATAATTATGCTCCAGAAAAATTTAATGTTATCGGAAGTACAGATTCTGTTTTACCTTTTGAAGTTTTATTCACAGGTCTTATAATTAATCAATTATATTTTTGGAGTATGAATCAAACCATAATCCAAAGAGCACTGGGAGCAAAGAATTTAATTGAAGCACAGAAAGGACTATTATTTACAGGGGTGTTAAAAATTTTGGTGCCACTAGTTATTATACTTCCCGGTGTAATTGGTTTTTATTACTATGGTGATAGTCTATTTAATGAACAAGATATGATTTATCCTGAACTGATTAAAAAAGTCTTACCTGCAGGTCTAATTGGAGTTTTTGCTGCAATAGTCATGGGAGCAGTTCTTAGTACTTTTAATAGTGTACTTAATAGTGCCGCTACAATATTTAGTATCGATCTGTATAAGGGTAAAATAAAACCGAATAGCTCTGAAAAACAGCTTGTTGTTGTGGGAAAAGTTACATCTTCTATTTTAGCTGTATTTGCTATAGCAGTTGCACCTTTTGTTGCAAATGCACCTGATGGCCTATATCAACTTTTACAACAACTTAATGGTATATTCTTTATTCCTATTGCATCGATAATGCTTGCTGGATTTTTTACAAAAAATATTTCAGCAATTTCAGCAAAACTAGCACTTCTAGTCGGTTTGACTTTTTATTTAGTCTTTACATTTATCTATCCATTAAATATTCATTTTGTGCATATTTGGGGAATTGAGTTTCTTCTAAATATGGCAATTATGTTTAGTGTGTCTTATTTTTATCCTAAAGGAAATGTAGTTAACACAATTAAAAAATCAGAAATCAACTATAAAAGTTGGAGATTCACTCCACACTTGTCAATAGCATTATGTGTTGTTACAATATTAATCTATGTGTCGCTTGGCAGTTGGAGTTAGACTAGTTATAAAGATTCTCTTTTTCATGAATTTTCATTTGATCTATTTGTAGATCATCTAAACCTTCTTGGTCAAAAGGATTTTCAATATAATCTTGAATGTTATATAGTGCCATTAATATAAAACTAATAGTTATTGAAAATAAAATTGAGACGGGTAAATCAATCCCTAAAGACATTTCAAATTGTCCTTCTGTTATTAGTTTTGTATTGAATAAAAATGGTGACAAATAAATGAAGATAAGGCAATACCTCCTTAATGAAACAGGTGTGCTGTGTAATTTAATTCCATTTAATTTTTCCATTGAAAGAAAAATATCATTTTTAGAACTAATCAGACTATCCTTTTCTCTTTCATTATAAAGATCTTTGTAAGAAATAATGTCTTTAAAAACTTTTTTTCTTTTCTCTCTAATTCTTTCAAAATTTCCACTATCCTTGTCATGCTTTAAATGATCAATAAAATCAGCTTGTATATTTAGTAGTCCATCAAATATTTTATTGTAATCTTTTTTGTCAAACTTATTAACTGCAAATAGTATGTTTGAGGTATCAATTATTTTATTTCTAAATTCAGAAAAAAGCATAATTGAATCTTGTCTTCTCTGATATGCACTAGTTATTGAAAATACAAGTGGAAAAACTATTGCTATACTGAAAATAAAAAAATCTACTTCTATATATATTTTATAATATTTATAAATTATAAATACTAGTATTGTTTCAAGTATAACAATTAAAATTCTGTAATTTAAAGTAGATAGGATTGCTTTGTTCATGGTTTGTAAAGATAATGATTTTTTACTCAGCGCTTTCAGGACCACTTTTAGATGACTGATCAGATTCACCTAAGTTGATTCTAAATACGAGTT
>CEWG01081630.1_pt1 | contig 21974 bp, 22 predicted proteins | sample 361411 | NCBI WGS metagenome assembly CEWG01 (sample SAMEA2622173, study PRJEB7988) | marine metagenome | biome: marine biome (ENVO:00000447); feature: surface water layer (ENVO:00002042); material: "saline water (ENVO:00002010), including plankton (ENVO:xxxxxxxx)" | depth 5 m | reverse complement strand
AACAATATGTATGTAGAGGCTAGCATTCCAGAAAGATACATTAGTGAGATTAAATTAGGTAGTGAGGCAATCGTTGAAATACCAGTACTGAGAAAAACTTACTCGACTCAGATTAGACAAATTGGAAATTTTATAAATCCCAATAATAGAAGTTTTAGAGTCGAAGCTCAACTCTTAAATTCCGAAAATAACATTAAACCCAATTTAACTTGTAAGCTTAAAATTAGAGATTATAGTAACCCAAAAGCCCTAATGATTCCCCTTGGGATAATTAGAGAAAATTCAAAAGGTGATAAATATATTTTTAAGTTAAAAGCTGAGAATAAAAAAGACGTTTATAAAACAAAAAAAACTTTTATTGAATTAGGTAAAAAAAGTTTTGATAAAGTAGAGGTTACAAAAGGGATTAAATTGGGGGAATTAATTCTAAATGAAGGTGCTGCAATAGTTGATGATAATCAAAGAGTAAGAGAAATTAATTAAATAAGAAAATGAAGGGTATTTTTAGAGAATTTCGTCCTTCTAGTTGGGCAATAGATCATAAAACAGTGATTTATGTTGTAATGGCAATATTTTTCTTCTTGGGAATTCGATCTTATAATATTATGCCCAGGGAAAGTTTTCCTGAAATTAGTGACACAAGAGTTTTTGTCTCAGCTGTTTTTCCTGGAAATACTGCTGAAGATGTTGAAAGATTGATTGTGGATCCTCTGGAAGAGGCTCTAAAAGGTGTGCAAAATCTTGTAGACATTACTTCAACTTCAGAGGAAGATTTCGCAGTTGTTAAACTCGAATTTGATGAAGATATAGCAGTTGACCTGGCAAAGCAAAGGACGAAAGACCTTGTTGATGGTGTGGTATCTGGCGCAGACTGGCCAACTTATAACAATGCAAAAGTAGAGCCCTCTGTCTTTGAAATGGATTTTTCTGAATTGATGCCTATATTAAGCATAAGTATGGTTGGAGATTATCCAATCGAACAGATGAAGGACTTTGCAGGTTATTTGGAGGAAAAAATCGAGCAATTCCCAGAGGTGAAATCAGTAGATATCAGAGGGATTGAGGCCTTCGAGGTAGAAGTAGCTGTAGATGTTCATAAAATGACTGCCGCTAAAATTAGTTTTAATGATATTATCAACGCAATCAATAACGAGAATACAACAATCTCAGCCGGAAATATTATTGAGGGTGGGCAAAGAAGAAGTTTAAGAATTATTGGCGAAGTTGAGGATCCTCAGGAGCTCAAAAAAATAGTAGTAAAAAGTGAGAAAGGTGCATCTTATCTAGGAGATTTAGCAACAATAACTTTCAAAGAAAAAGACATAACATCATATGCAAGATCCTTTGGTGAAAAGGTTGTTTTGCTTCATGTTAAAAAGCGCGGTGGGAAAAACTTAATTGAAGCGTCAAAGAAAATCCAAAATTTAATTGGTGAAATAAGTGAAAATCTATTGCCCAAAGATTTAAAATTATCAATTTCGAATGATCAATCTAGTATTACACTAAATCAAGTAAGTGACCTAGTTAACAATATAATTTTTGGTGTGATTCTGGTTGTTATAGTATTGATGTTTTTTCTAGGATTTAGGAATGCTTTATTTGTGGGGTTTGCAATTCCAATGTCCATGTTTATGTCTTTTATGATTCTCTCATTTATGGGCTATACAATGAACACAATGGTCTTATTCGGATTAGTGATGGGACTTGGAATGCTTGTAGATAATGGGATTGTAGTGGTGGAAAACGTTTACAGATTAATGGAAAAAGAAGGTATGGATAGGGTTGACGCAGCAAAGGCTGGGATTGGAGAAATTGCCTCTCCTATCATTGTCTCTACTGCTACCACCATAGCTGCATTTGTTCCATTAGGTGCCTGGCCTGGTTTGATGGGAGAATTTATGATTTACTTTCCGATTACACTATCTGTAGTATTAGGATCTTCTCTAATAGTAGCTTTATTTTTCAATTCCATGCTTGTCTCTCGCTACATGGAAATAGATGAGCACGAAATTTCAAAAAAAAGTTTATATCGAGTGTCACTAATTCTTGGTGGACTGGGTATTTTACTATTGTTTAATAGTGGTGTAATAAGAGGCTTAGGAACCTTAATGATTTGCATTACCCTTTTACTTTGGGTTTACAAATATTTTATAAAAAAACTGGCTTCTCAATTCAAAATGATCTTTTTACCTAGATTAGAAAAAGCTTACAGCAATTTTCTGTCAAAAGCATTAAAAGGATACCGGCCCATTGGTTTTTTAACTGGTACATTTCTTCTTCTTTTTTCTTCATTTATTTTATTTGGAGTTTTTCCACCTAAGATTGAGTTTTTTCCAGAGAATCAGCCATTACAAATTTTTACTTATTTGGAATATCCACAGGGTACAGATATTGAAAAAACTAACGATATAACTAAAAAAATTGAGCATGATATTGATAAAATTATTAGTCAAAATAAATACAACAAACAGTCATATAACTTTCTTGTTGAAGATTTTGGAGCTCAAGTTGGTTCGGGAGCAGGTAATCCAGAAATTGACGGTGGAGTAACTAACGAGATGCCTCACAAAGGAAAAATTACTTTAACCATGAGAGAATTTAAATATAGAAATGGTTTATCAAGTGAAAATTTAAGAAGCGAAATTCAAAAAGAACTAAAAGGAAAATACCCAGGTGTATCAATTTCTGTGGAAAAAGATGCTAATGGCCCGCCTGTTGGATACCCAATAAATATTGAAATATCTGGAAGGAATTACGAAAAATTGATTGAAACTGCAAATCAGATGAAATTCTTTTTGAATAATGAAAATATTCCAGGTGTTGAAGAGTTAAAAGTTGATGTTAATAAAAATAAACCCGGAGCAAAACTTATTATCAATAGGGAAAAAGCAGGAGAACTGGGAATCACGACTAATATGGTTGGGAGACAGTTAAGGGCTTCACTTTTTGGAGCAAAAGCAGGCATATACAAAAAAGATGGAAAGGATTATGAAATAAATGTAAGGCTTAAAAATGATCAGCGTTATGATAACAATGCATTATTCAATCAATTCATCACTTTTAGGGATCAATCATCAGGAAAAATAAAAGAAATTCCAATAGCCGCTCTAGTTAGCACAAAAAATAATGCATCATTTAGTGCAATAAAACATCGAAAGACTGTTCGAATGGTGACATTATATTCTGACGTTTTGGCTGGATATAATGCAAATGAAGTAATGGCGAATGTCAAATCAGCCCTAATGAATTACAATTTAGATTTAGGAGTGGAATTCAAATTTACTGGTGAGATTGAGGAACAAGATAAAAACATGAATTTTCTATCTAACGCCCTACTAGCTGCATTAGCATTAATAATGTTACTATTAGTTTTTCAGTTCAATTCGATTTCTAAGCCAATAATTATATTAATTTCAATCTTTCTAAGTTTTACAGGAGTATTCATGGGGATTACGCTTTTTCAAATGCCCTTTGTAATTTTAATGACTATGATGGGAATTATTTCCCTTGCGGGAATTGTTGTTAATAACGGTGTAGTATTATTAGATTATACCCAATTATTAATTGATAGAAAGAAAAATGAAATTGGAATTTCCAAAGAAGAAATGTTAGAAAACGATGATGCTATTGTGGCTATAATTCAGGGAGGCACAGCGAGACTTCGACCAGTAATCTTAACCGCTATAACAACCATTCTTGGATTAATTCCTCTTTCAATAGGTCTAAATATTGATTTCTTTTCCCTTTTCTCAAACTGGGAATCCAATATTTATATTGGTGGAGATAATGTTATTTTTTGGGGACCTTTAGCCAAAACAGTAATTTTCGGATTAACTTTTGCCACATTTCTTACTCTTATCATTGTACCAGCTACATTCTTAATAACGTATCAGTTGAAAACCAAATTTAAACGAATTTTTAAAAGCTAAATATATTATTGGAAAAGATGCGTTCTTATTACCTTTGTTATGAAACCAATAATAATGCATAGATCCCATAAATGCGGAGAACTTTCCGAATCCAATTTAAATCAAGAAGTCACACTTGCAGGGTGGGTGCAAAAAATAAGGAATAAAGGCTTTATTGCATGGATTGACTTAAGAGATCACTATGGTATTACCCAGTTAGTATTTGACGAAACAAGAACTCCAAAAGCAGTTTTTAAAAAATCTACTGGAATTGGAAGGGAGGATGTAATCCAAGTTAAAGGTTTAGTAATTGAAAGGGAATCTAAAAACCTAAATATACCCTCGGGGGGTATAGAAATATTAGTTTCAGAATTAAGCATTTTAAACCACTCGGAAACTCCTCCTTTTACAATTGAAAATGAAACTGACGGCGGAGACGAACTTCGAATGAAATATAGGTATTTGGATTTAAGGCGAAATAAAGTAAAAGAAAATTTGATTCTGAGACATCGTGTATCAATGATCGTAAGGAACTTTTTATCCCAGGCTGATTTTATAGATATTGAAACACCATATTTGATAAAGTCAACACCTGAGGGTGCAAGAGACTTCATTGTCCCTTCAAGAATGAACAACGGTCAATTTTATGCTTTACCTCAATCACCTCAAACTTTTAAGCAATTATTAATGGTGGGAGGATTTGATAAGTATTTTCAGATTGTAAAATGCTTTAGAGATGAGGATTTAAGAGCAGATCGGCAACCAGAGTTTACGCAGATCGATTGCGAAATGTCCTTTGTAGAACAAGATGACATTTTATCGCAATTTGATCAACTGATTAAACATTTACTGAAGGAGATTAAAAATGTTGAATTGGAAAATATTCCAAGAATCACATACAATGAAGCAATTGAAAAATACGGTACCGACAAACCTGACATTCGTTTTGGAATGACCTTTGGAATCCTCAATAAACTGGTGAAAGGAAAAAACTTTAATGTTTTCGACAGCCAAGAACTAATCGTTGGTATTGCAGTTCCTGGTGGGGCTAATTATACAAGAAAAGAAATCGATTATTGGATTGATTGGGTTAAACTACCGCAAGTTGGAGCAAAAGGTCTGGTTTGGGTCAAATGCAATGAGGATGGAAGCTATAAGTCCTCTGTTGATAAATTTTTTGACCAACATGATTTTGAAAAATGGGCAAAAATGACCAATGCCAATGCTGGGGATATAATTTTTGTTATGGCTGGAGAGGCTAAAAGAACCCAAACGCAAATGGGTGCTTTACGTTTGGAAGTTGCTGAAAGTATTGGACTCAGAAGACCCAACGAATTTAGTGCTTTATGGGTAATTGACTTTCCCCTATTGGATTGGGATGAAGAAAACGAACGATTTCATGCAATCCATCACCCGTTTACAGCCCCTAAAAATGAACATATTAATTTATTGTCGACAAACCCTAAGAAAGTACTGGCTAATGCATATGACCTTGTGATCAATGGAAATGAGTTAGGTGGAGGATCAATCAGAATTAATGATGCGCTACTCCAAAAAAAAATATTTTCTTTACTGGGGTTTACCGAAAAACAAGCTAAAGATCAGTTTGGTTTCTTGATTGATGCTTTTCGGTATGGTGCTCCTCCCCACGGCGGAATTGCAATAGGCTTAGATAGACTTGTTGCGCTTTTAGGTGGAAGCGAAGTCATAAGAGACTACATTGCATTTCCTAAGAACAATCATGGCAGAGACGTAATGATTGATGCTCCCTCAAATCCATCTAATGAACAATTAGATGAGCTGTATTTAAAATCATTACCTAAGACTTTCAAATAAAGTTTTACAAAAAATGTATAATTAATGAAAAAATTTTTGCGAATTTTTTTTTTAGCACTTCTAATTAGCCTAATCTTAGGTTTTTATATCAAAACGTTTGTAAATGTAATTGTGGGTAATAAAATTGTAGGTTTCACTGTATTGACGGCAACTTTTATCTACATGCCAATTTTTTTAGTTTACAGATGGAAAGGAAAAAGGCTAAAAGACTATACCTTTTCTAAAGAAAATATGGATAAACTTCGAAATTCTGAGGAAAAATAAGTACAAAATTCCCTCTATCAAAATTAGAAAGTGTAAATTGCAACAAATTAATTTATTATAAATGACTGGTACAGTTAAATTTTTTAATGGGTCTAAAGGTTATGGATTCATTACCAACGACGAAACATCTGAAGATGTCTTTGTTCACGTTTCTGCCCTGAATGGGCTTACACTCCAAGAGGGTGATAAAGTTGAGTATGTAGAAGAAGAAGGAAATAAAGGGAAGCAAGCTTCTCAAATTGCCCTATTATAAAAATACATTACGACTTAAAATTAAGCCTCCAATTTGGAGGCTTTTTTATTCCCTCTTATTGTCAAAAAAATTTTTTAATAGTTTCACCGCTTCAAACTCCATTACTCCCCCACTTACTTTAGCTTTGGGGTGAGGTGAAATCTTTGTTTGCATATATCCACGTTTTGGGTCATAAGCAGCAAATACAATTCTGCTAAGCTGCGACCAATAAATTGCTCCCATACACATTACACAAGGTTCTAACGTTACATATAAGGTGCAACCAATCAGGTACTTACCATTCAGGAAATTAGAGGCCGACGTAATGGCTTGCATTTCCGCATGAGCAGTAACATCATTCAAACGTTCCGTCAAATTATGTGCTCTTGCTATAATTTTATTTTCTATTGTAATGACTGCCCCTACAGGTACCTCATTAACTTCAAAAGCCTTTTGAGCTTCAATTAATGCCTGTTTCATAAAATAATTATCATCGAATAAAAATTCCATGCCGTTAAATTACAAAACCCCGCTAGTCAGCACAAACGAAAATTTATCTTTGTAACTTGAACCATCCAATAATTATGATTTTCTAATGACTGAAAAAAAAAGATTATTCCTAATTGACGCATTTGCACTTATCTTCAGGGGATACTATGCCTTTATTAAAAATCCCAGGATCAATTCGAAAGGGATGAACACTTCTGCGATAATGGGATTTATGAATTCTTTACTTGACTTAATCAAAAGAGAAAAACCAGACCATCTTGCAGTATGCTTTGACAGAGGAGGGTCAAAAATACGTTCAGAAATGTATTCTGAATATAAAGCAAACAGAGATGAAACACCCGAGGCAATTTTAATTGCTATTCCTTATATACAAAAAATCCTTGAATCTATGCATATCCCAGTTATTGCAAAAGAGGGGTTTGAAGCGGACGATATTATTGGAACTATAGCGAAACAGGCTGAAAAAGAAAATTTTAAAACCTACATGGTGACTCCTGATAAGGATTTTGCCCAGCTTGTTTCAGAAAATATATTTATGTATCGTCCTGCTCGTATGGGAAATGGTATAGAAGTTTGGGGAATTCCCGAAATACAAGAAAAGTTCGAAATTAAAAGTCCTAAACAAGTTATTGACTATTTGGGGATGATGGGAGATAGTGTAGATAATATTCCTGGTTTACCTGGTGTAGGAGATAAAACGGCCAAAAAATTTCTTAAAGAATTTGGTAGTATGGAAAACCTATTTAATAATTTAGATAAGCTACAAGGAAAGCTCCGGGAAAAAATTGAGGCTAATAAAGAATTAGGTATAATTTCAAAAAAACTTGCTACTATAATTACTGATGTACCGGTAAAATTTAAAGCAAAGGACTACGAACTTAAAACACCAAATATTGAGGCATCAATCGGAATTTTTGAAGAATTAGAATTCAGGAGAATTCAAGAAAATTTTAAAAAAATATTTGTATTAAAAAAGGAGATTGGAGTTACTGAAAATATTGAAAAATCAAAAGAGTCTTTGACAAAAACTTCACCTGAACAATTTGATTTATTCAATCCTCCTCCAGGGCAAGGCAAGTCTTTCAATGAAAACTCCAAAGATAATTTAAAAACTGTTAGACATAATTATCAATTTGTTAATTCCCCTTTAGGAAGAAGTTTACTACTAAAAAAAATATTATCACAAAAATCGGTTTGTTTTGACACAGAAACAACTAGTCTCGATAGCCTTCAAGCTGAATTAGTAGGTATTGCATTCAGCTGGGATAATCACAAAGGTTACTATCTATCCATTCCAAAGGATCAGCATCAATCGCAGAAAGTAATTCAGGAGTTTCGACCTTTCTTTGAAAACAAAGAAATAGAAAAAATAGGCCACAACTTAAAATATGACTTAAAAGTACTTTTAAAAAATCAAATCATAGTAGAGGGCCCACTTTTCGACACTATGATTGCACACTATCTAATAAATCCAGATATGAGGCATAACATGAACATTTTAGCTGAAACATATTTAAATTATAAACCACAATCCATTACTGAACTTATTGGGAAAAAAGGAAAAAATCAGATTAGCATGCGAGAGGTTGATTTGGTAAAACAAACTGAATACTCAGTGGAGGATGCTGACATTACTTTTCAGTTAAAACATCATTTTCAAAGGGAACTATCCGATGCAAATACTATATCACTATATAATAAGGTCGAGCTACCCTTAGTTAAGGTTTTAGCATCAATGGAATCGGAGGGGATTAATCTTGATACACAATTTTTAAAAGAACTTTCTAAAACTCTTTTTTCAGATATTAAAATTCTTGAAAAAAATATTTTTGAAGAGGCAGGTGAAAGTTTCAATCTGGCGTCTCCTAAACAATTAGGTGTTATTTTATTTGATAAGCTTAAATTGGTCGAGAAACCGAAAAAAACAAAAACCGGACAATATTCAACCGCTGAAGATATCCTTTCTTTTTTGGCTAAAAACCACCCCATCGTGGCAAAAATTATGGAATGGAGGTCACTTCAAAAATTACAAACTACTTATGTTTTATCACTTCCTGAAGAAATCAATCCTGATACTGGTCGTATTCACACAACATATAATCAAGCAGTGGCTAGTACAGGTAGATTAAGTAGCAACAAACCTAACCTCCAAAATATTCCAATTCGTACCCTAAAGGGTCAAGAAATTAGAAAAGCTTTTATTCCCAAAAACAATGATCATTTATTGATGGCTGCCGATTATTCACAAATTGAACTTCGAATAATTGCAGCATTAAGTAAAGACCCATTTATGATTAAAGCATTTCAAAACAATGAGGATATTCATGCTGCAACTGCAGCAAAGGTTTTTGAAGTTCCATTAACCAAAGTCTCTAGGGAGCAGCGAGGCAATGCCAAAACAATCAACTTTGGAATCATTTACGGAGTTTCTGCATTTGGATTAAGCCAACAAACTAATTTAAATCGAACCGAATCAAAAGAGTTAATTGGTACCTATTACAAAACATATCCAAAGTTGAAGGAGTACATTTCAAAACAAGTTGACTTTGCAAGAGAACATGGATACGTTGAAACAGTTTTGGGTAGACGCCGCTACTTAAAAGACATAAACTCACAAAATTCCATTGTTCGAGGATCGGCTGAACGTAATGCAATAAATGCACCAATTCAGGGAAGTGCTGCTGATATTATAAAACTAGCTATGATAAAAATTCACCAAAAAATCAACGAGGAAAATTGGCAATCTAAAATGCTATTACAAGTTCATGACGAACTTGTATTTGATGTGCTAAAATCAGAAAAAAATGACTTCGAAAAAATGGTAAAAAATTGTATGGAATGTGCGTTTGATATAGGTCTACCCTTAGTTGTTGATATTGGATTTGGTGAAAATTGGTTAGAAGCACATTGAAATTATTATTAGATTAAAAAAATTTTCATTTTATTTAATAGAAAAAGCACCTGATAAAGTTTTTAACTTAGTTTACATACTACTCCTAAAGCTTATTAAACCTGTTAATTATCAAAATCTATAAACTAAAAATTAATGCAAAAAATATTTTCTCAGAAAAGGGAATAATTGTAAATTTGCAGCCCGTAAAAGTTTTTATAAAATATTTTTGTGAACACATTAAGTTATAAAACAATTTCAGCAAACTCTAAAACTGTAGACAAGCAGTGGGTTGTTGTTGATGCATCAGGCCTCCATCTAGGAAGAGTTGCGTCTGTAATCGCTATTTATTTAAGAGGTAAACACAAGACCAATTATACCCCACACGTTGACTGTGGCGACAATGTAATAGTAATTAATGCTGATAAAGTAGTTTTATCTGGAAATAAATGGAAAGATAAGCAATACATTCGTCATACTGGTTTCCCTGGTGGTCAAAAAAGTTTGAGCGCCAAGCAACTATATGCAAAAAGTCCTGGTCGCATAATCGAAAACGCAGTTAGAGGAATGCTGCCAAAAAACAAATTGGGTTCAGCCCTATTCAGAAACCTCAAGGTCTTTTCAGGTAAGGAACATTCCCATGAGGCTCAAAAACCTGAAACAATTAACTTAAACGAACGACTATAAATGGAGGTCATACATACCATTGGTAGAAGAAAAAAATCAGTAGCAAGATTATACATCTCTAAGGGTAAGGGAAATATTACAGTAAATAAAAAAACTTTTACTGATTTTTTCCCTACACCTACTTTACAATACAAAATAACTCAGCCATTGACGCTAACCGAAAATGAAGGTAACTTCGATATTAAGCTAACAGTAAAAGGAGGAGGTTTCAACGGACAAGCTGAGGCAGTGCGTCTTGCAATTTCAAGAGCCCTTTGCAAGATTAATCAAGAGAACCGGACGATTTTGAAGCCCGAGGGATTATTGACTCGTGATCCAAGAATGGTGGAACGCAAAAAGTTTGGACAGAAAAAAGCAAGAAAAAAACATCAATTCTCTAAGCGATAATTCATCGTTAAGGAATAAATAAATGTTCATTAATTTAATAATCTGTTGCTTGAACCGCTAAGGCGGGAATTAGTTTAGCATCTAAATAAATCGAGAGATTTATTGCTACTATATCGAGAACGTAAACTAAAAATCATGGCAAAAACCACAGTAAAAGACCTGCTTGATGCAGGCGTCCATTTTGGGCACCTTACTCGGAAATGGAATCCTAACATGGCTCCATACATCTATATGGAACGTAACGGAATTCATATAATAAGTCTCTATAAGACCGTTGCAAAAATTGAAGAAGCGTCTGAGGCTTTGTCTAAAATTGCTTCTTCTGGAAGAAAAATCCTTTTTGTAGCTACCAAAAAGCAAGCTAAAGATATAGTTTCTCAATCTGCTCAAAAAGTCAATATGCCTTATATCACAGAGCGTTGGCCTGGAGGTATGTTAACTAATTTTATCACTATAAGAAAAGCAGTAAAGAAAATGGCTGCTATAGACAGAATGAAAAAAGATGGAACCTTTGAAACACTTTCCAAAAAAGAAAAACTTCAAGTCGAGCGATTGAGGTCTAAGTTAGAAAAAAACTTGGGTTCAATCTCTGAAATGACACGTTTACCGGGTGCGCTTTTTATTGTAGATATAAAAAGGGAAAATATTGCAATTAAAGAGGCTCAAAAACTAAAAATTCCCATTTTCGCAATGGTAGACACAAACTCGGATCCTAGAGAGGTTAATTATGTTATCCCCTCCAATGATGACGCAACTAAATCTATAGATAAGATTCTATCCCTCGTTGTTGATGCCATTGGAAATGGACTTAAAGAAAGGAAGGACGAAAAAGAGGCCCAGGAAAATGAAAAAGAGGCAAAAGAAAAAGCGGAAAATGAGACAGTTGTTGAGGCATCTAGCGATGATAAACCATCAGATGAATCTTCAACTGAATCTAAGGGTAGTGATGAAACTAAGGAAAAGTAATAATTAAAACCTGAGACAATAATGAAAATTACAGCATCCGAAGTTAACAAACTTCGTAAATCAACAGGAGCCGGAATGATGGATTGTAAAAAAGCGCTGGTTGAAGCCGAAGGTGATTTTGAAAAGGCCATTGAAGTTCTTAGGAAAAAAGGACAAAAAGTAGCCGCAAACCGAGCGGATAGAGAATCTTCAGAGGGGGCAGTCTTAGCCAAGGTTAATGATGATTTTACTGCTGGTGTATTGGTATCAATTAATTGTGAAACTGATTTTGTTGCCAAAAATGATTCCTATTTAGATTTGGCAAACAGCCTAGTAAATAAAGCTTTGGATTATGACACATTGGAAAATTTTCTGTCTAGTGACTTTGAAGGTATGACGGTTGCAGAAAAGCTTATTGAACAAACTGGTGTAATAGGAGAAAAAATTGAAATTGGAGCATTTAAAAAACTAACAGCACCTTATGTAGGTTCTTACATCCACGCTGGAAATAAGATTGCTGCATTAGTTGGCCTTTCAGGTATTGTCGATAATGCAGCTGAAATATCAAAAAACGTTGCAATGCAAGTTGCAGCCATGAATCCTATAGCTCTTGATGAAGAAGGGGTAGAAGCATCAATAATTCAAAAAGAAATTGAAATTGCAAAAGATCAATTACGAAAAGAAGGTAAGCCAGAGGAAATGCTAGACAATATTGCAAAAGGAAAAATCAAACGATTTTTTAAAGACAATACTTTGATTAATCAAGCTTACATAAAAGACACTAAAATTTCTGTTGCAAATTATGTAAAATCTATTGACCCTGATTTAACCCTAACTGGTTTTATGAGAATTGCATTAGGATAAAGTTTAATAGCATCCTCAAATTGTGAGATAATCTTCTAATTTAAAATATCATTATAAAAAGATGCCAATGGTGTGAAGTCGATTCCCTTTATGTCAAATACCACGACAAAGAGTGGGGGGTTCCTGTTCGCGACAATCAAAAACAATTCGAATCACTTACATTAGAGATTTTTCAAAGTGGATTAAGCTGGATAACTGTTCTAAGAAAGCGTGAAAACTTCAGAAAAGCTTTTGATCAGTTTAATTACAAAAAGATTGCATTATATAAAAGTGATAAGATTGAAGCCTTAATGAATGATTCTAGACTTATTAGGCACAGAATGAAAATTGAAGCTACCATTACAAATGCACAATGTTTTATTGATTTTCAAAATAAGGGAGAATCATTTTCAAACTACATTTGGAGTTTTGTTAACAACCAAACAATACAAAACAATTATAACCAAATTGATCAAGTTCCAGATCAAATTTTATTATCTGAAGTTATCAGTAAAGAACTAAAGAAACTTGGTTTTAAATTTGTGGGACCTAAAGTAATATACTCACATATGCAGGCTACAGGGTTAGTAAATGACCATATAAAAAGCTGTTTTCGGTATAGAGAACTAAAAAGGTAGGTCGTCCTCGGAATCATCACCATTATTATCATCTGCTATTTCGAAAGGAGATGGTGGTGGGATTGGAGGGATATCGGTTGCAATATTATCCTGAATAACATCAATACGCCAACCTTGGATAGAATTAAAGTATTTGGTTTCCCCTTGTGGATTAACCCATTCGCGACCTCTTAAATTAATTCCAATTTTTACATTTTGCCCGATTTGAAATGAATCAAGTAAATCACAATTGTCCTGAATGAATTCGACCAGTATATGTTGAGGGTAGCGCTCCTCGGTGGTAATCACGACGTCTCTTTTTCTAAAACCTTTCTCTCCATAAGTTTTCGTTTCATCTAACCACTTTATTTTTCCAGATACTTCCATGCTTTTAATTTAATTTATCAAATTTAAAAAAGTTTAAAGTCGAAAACTGCATAATTAAATATGTTTTTTAAACTTTATTTTTCTGATTTGATGCCAAAGAGACAAATAATCATGTGCTTATACTATTCTTTTAGGTCAAAGGCCATTACTCAATTTACATTATATTAGCTTGTATAAATAACTTAGGCTATTGATTAGTTTAATCAAAAATAACTTTAAAAATAGTTGGCTCCTAGCTGCATTCTTGATTGTTTCCTTGATTCTTTGGAATACCAACCTCCTTTTTGAGACCCTCAAAAATGAGGAAAGAAAAAAAATGAAGTTATGGGCACTGGCCCAAGAAGAACTAATTGAAAACAGTGTAGTCAATAATCTAACCTTTGAGGTACTTCAGCAAACTTGGATTAATCCTATGATCCAAGTAGATCAAAACGAAAAAATTATTGGATACAAAAATGTTAATTGGGATGAGAATAGTCAAGATTCCCTTGAGCTTTATAATTATCTCGAGAATATAAAAAGTGAAAACCAGCCAATATTGATTCGCTATAAAGACAGCTTATCTGATATTAACCAAAAACTTTATTATGGCGATTCAATCTTATTGAAAAAATTACAATATTACCCACTAGCATTATTATTAATTATTTTTCTGTTTGGAGCGGTGCTTTATTTCGTTTATAAAACCTCCAGAATATCAGAACAGAACCGCCTATGGAATTCTATGGCAAAAGAAACAGCTCACCAGATTGGCACTCCACTAACATCAATGATCGGTTGGATTACTTTAATGAAAGATCAAAATAAAGAAAGTGAACCCTTAAATGAAATTGAAAAAGATTTAGAACGCTTAAAGGTGATTACTGACCGTTTTTCGAAAATGGGGTTTCTTCCAAAGCTTAAAAAATCCGACATTGTATCTGAAACAAAAAAGACAATTGAATACCTCAAAAAAAGAAGTTCCGATTTGGTGATATTTCAAACAAATATTTCCAAAAATGAGATTCTTTTACCTCTAAATCAACAGCTCTACAGTTGGACTCTTGAAAATCTTATTAAAAATGGTATTGATGCGATTAAAGGAAAGGGAACGATTAAGGTGAGTCTTAAAGAGGATTTAAATTGGGTAATAATTACAATTAGTGACTCAGGTCAAGGGATAAAAAAGGAACTTTATAAAAAAATATTTTCCCCTGGCTATACATCAAAAAAAAGAGGGTGGGGACTAGGACTATCTTTAGCAAAAAGAATTATTTCAGACTATCATAAGGGAAAAATAAGTGTCAAAGAATCGGTTATTGGTAAAGGGTCAACCTTTGAAATATTACTCAAAAAAAATCATTAAAGGTATTTTCTAATTTCCAATACTGTTTGCTTGAATTCATCAGGGCTTTGTGAAACTTTTTTTTGGAAAGTAGCGTCTCCCATATCTTGCAATGGGATTAGGTGAACGTGTGCGTGAGGAACTTCAAGCCCTATTACAGAGATTCCAACTCGCTTGCAGAGAATTGCCTTTTTAATTGCAATAGCTACAGTTCGAGAAAAATTCATCAGTCCAATAAAATCTTTTTCCGATAAATCAAATATTTTATCAACCTCTTTTTTAGGTATACATAGTGTATGTCCTACTGAATTTGGATTAATGTCTAAAAAAGCATAGTAATTATTGTCTTCATGTACTTTAAATGAGGGAATCTCTCCAGCTACAATTTTTGAAAAAATAGAAGCCATGTCAGTCTCTAGAAATTGAGATGATTTCCAGTTTAATTGTTCCGTTTGGTACAACAATTTCAGCAATTTCCCCTGTGGTTTTTCCCAGTAGCCCTTTTCCAATTGGAGAATCAACAGATATCTTGCCAGTCTTTAAATCTGCTTCACTTTGGGCTACCAATTTATATTTCATTAAAGTTCCATTAACGATGTTTTTAACCTCCACATTTGAATGTACCAATACCTTTGATGTATCTAATTGCGACTCATCAATTAATCTGGCATTCGAGAGAGTTTCTTCCAATTTAGAAATTTGTAGTTCCAAAAGTCCTTGGGCCTCTTTAGCAGCATCATACTCGGCATTTTCACTCAGATCTCCTTTGTCTCTTGCCTCAGCAATAGCTTGAGAGGCTTTTGGACGCTCTATATCTTTGAGATGATTGAGTTCATCTCTTAGTTTTTTTAAACCTTGATTAGTGTAATAGGATAATTTACTCACTTTTTTTACGTTTCTTTAAAAAAGAAAAATCCCCAAATGTTCAGGGATATCTATCAAATATAATGAATTGAACGTTTTTGGTAAAATTTTGATTAGGAAAATCATTTTATTACAAACTTTAATAGTTTTCTCATGCAGCAAGAAGGAGATTGATATCAATCCAAACCTTCCAACTGTTAGGTTTAATATTTCGGTCAACTTAAATCTTCCAAGTAATGATAATTTAAAATTTACAGGAGGAAGTGCAGTATTTCCATCAAGTGGCATAAATGGTATTATACTTTTTAATTTCAATGGTAATTATTTTGCTTGGGAAGCAAGCTGCCCTAATCATCCATTGAAAAACTGTTCTAAATTGAGCATAAAAGGAGTTTTAGCTGAGTGCGACTGTGAAGGGTATCAATATAGTTTAGCTGTAGGGCAATTAATAAACCCAGATGAAAACAAAACAAATCACTACCCTCTTCTCTCATACCCCATAAATCAATCGGGTAATACAATTTACATTAGTAATTAATCTGGTGTTTTATTTAAGAAAAATTAATTCTCTTTGTTACTATTTTACTTGGATTTAATCTTAGTCAATTAAAAAATTTAAAAAATTAGTTTAATTAATTTAATTTGCATGAAAATTTTAATTGCATATTAAATATTCATTTAATTCTTTTAACTTTTTTTATTAAGGCATAAACCATAAAATGATATTCAACGAACTAACTATATTAAAAAAAAATTGGTGTCTAGTATATATTCTAGATATGTAAATTATTCTTTATCATTTTTACTTTTTCTGTTTGTTTTTTCTTGTTCTGGCGGAGAGGACAGTAGTGTGGAAAATACTTTTGAGACCAACGTTCAAAATCCTCTGAACTAATGGATGAAATTGACCCTGTTAAGTCGCTCTTTTTTACTTGTGACCCATACCCTGTAATAACAACTTCATCTAAAGCTGAAATATTTTCCTCTAGCGTGACCTTTAAGTTAGTTTGTCCAGATATGGAAATGTTTTGAGTTATATATCCAATAAAACTTACACTTAATGTTCCATCTGATGGAACATTAATCGTAAAGTTTCCGTCAAAATCAGTTACTGCACCATTTGAATTGTTTTCTAAATCTAAAATAGTAACCCCAGGTATTGGTTGACCATCTCTATCGACAATAGTTCCAGACACGTTAACCTGAGCTAATAATAGGTTAAAACTAAAAAGGAAAGTGCCTGTGAAAAAAATGATTTTTTGTAGGTATTTCATAATTGTTTATGGTTTGAATAACTAAAATATGGAAAACTTTTCGATGGTGTTTAAAACAAACTTATCATAGGTTGAAAATAATAGACCAATTAGAATAAATCAATCATATTCCACTAAAACCTTAAGTTTATTCCAAATAAAAAATTAATTCCTGCCTGAGGATAATAACCAGAGCCTTCAATAGTTGTTACTTTACCAGGCAGCGAATAATCATCATCAAAAGTGTAAAAATATCCATTTGAAACATATTTCTTATCTAATATATTATTTACTAGCAGTGAAATATCAATTGCCTTGAGTAATTCCATTTCTGGAAAACGATAAGTAATATTTAAATCAGAAATTGTGTAAGCTTCAAGCTTTGAATTATTTGAATCTATATTACCCATAAACTGTTCTCCAACGTGTTTAGTTAAAAAAACAAACCTCAAATTTGATGAGGGTTGAAAGGATACTAAATTTCCTGCTACAATAGATGGAGAAAACGATAGGTTTGTATTTCCCAAATAAGTCATTTGTCCATCTCGCTTAAAATAATAGTTATGATTTTGATTTCTACTAAGAGTTAAATTTGGCTGCCAGGTCCAACGGCTTGATAGTATAAAATTTCCCTCTAGCTCAATTCCCAATCTACTGCTCTTTCCTACATTTTCCCTTACGGGTGTTCCTACATCATTGAGGGCGCCAGTCAATACCAACTGGTTTTTGTAATCCATTAAATAAATATTAGCTAGGAAACTCGATCTAATGCCCGAAAAACGCCAACCCAATTCAAAGTCATTCAACTCCTCTGGCTTTGGATTTCCTTCCTCAAAATCTGCACGTGAAGGTTCCCTGTTTGCTCTTGCATAGGAGATATAAAATTTATTATTAGGGTTGAGGCTAAAAACTATACCTGCTTTTGGGTTAAAAAAACCATAATCTTCATTAACGCTGATTAGAGTGGGTCCTTTGAGATTACCATCAGCGGTATATCTGATACTTCTGTATTGTAAATCCAAATATCCAGAGAAACGATTATTAATCTGATGATTTATCTTGGCATAAACATTCCCCTCTATTTTTTTCCCTTGGTTTTCATAAAAACGATCCCTTGGCATTCCGCCTAAAGCATATTCCGCAAATATTAATTCACCAAAATGGTCTCCAATGTAGTTGCTAAACATAGCACCAAAATCTAATTCGGTATTTGATTTTTGGCTGTTAAGTGAAAAGGTGGTTACATAAAAATGATTATCAAGCCATTTTTTTATAATATTTTCTGTTTTATCAATCATAGTATCACCAATATTGTATGGAGTTAGACCTAGGTAGCTGAAGTTGTTTTCATTTGAAAAATTAATGTTTTGCTCAAACCACAAATCTTTATATTCCTCATAAAAACCTCGACCGTAAGTATAATTTAAACCAAGAGAAAAACTAGTGTAGGTATTTAACTTTTGATTCCAATGAAACTGGTAATGATCTTGGGTATAATCGTCTACTTGATTATCATAGTGGCCTTGTAAGTTGCCTGCATTATCGTAAATTTCTCCGGCTGGATTATATCTCCTATTTGAACTTAATGTGTTTGCGTCAACTCCAAACCAAGATTGGTAAGTAATCTCATGTCCACCAAAAATAATTCCCTTGATAAGGGTACTCTCGTCCTGATATGCTCCCTGTAAGAAGTAGGAATTCAGGTCTGAAGATGCCCTATCTATATAGCCATCGGAGGTAATTTTAGACAATCGTCCAGATATTTCAAAATGATTGTTTAAAAGGCCTGTAGAAAACATCAAAGTGCTTTTAATGGAATTAAAACTCCCAATGGAATTTGCAATTTCAGCAAAACCATTTTCAGATACAGCGTCTGTCAATAAATTTATACTGGCACCAAATGCGCCTGATCCATTGGTGGAAGTCCCGACTCCCCTTTGCATTTGGAGACTTGAAATAGAGGAAGTAAAATCTGGTAGATTCACCCAGTAAACACCTTGACTCTCAGAATCGTTATAAGGTATTCCATTAATTGTAATATTAACACGTGATGCATCGCTTCCCCTTACTCTGATTCCAGTATAACCAATACCCGATCCTGCATCACTTGTAGTAACCACACCAGGGAGATAGTTTAACATGATGGGAAGATCCTGACCTAAATTTCTCGATTTAAGTTCTTGCTTTTTAACATTTGTATAGGCAAACGGTTGACTTTCATCCACTCTGAGTCCTGCTATTTTTACCTCCTCGAGTTGAACAGTTGGAATAGAATCTTGAAAATTGGTTCCTTGTGCTAGCGATTGATTAAAGAGGATAATCGCTAAAAATCCTAAGTAAATCGTTTTCATCTGAATATTTATTCAAATAAAAGGGGTGATTATTCTTAGTTTAAAAGTTAAAAAATCCCTTGGCAGCATTACCTGCCCAGGTTCAACGGGTTTAATCTCAGCCCTATAATTGGGGCACCCCTTTGAGATTTTACAAAGATAAGCCAAGGATTAAAAATTGAAAAACTTGTCTAGGGTTTTTTTAAAAGCTCGTCTATTAATATAATGGCCTTTTTAAGTCTTTTTTCTTTATTACCTTTTAATATTGCGTAATTTTCATTTAGTTGATCCAACATATTCTTAAAATAATCAAACATGGTTTGCCTATCATTTGGACGATCTCTTAAGTCGTCTTTTTGCCAAGGAACATCGATGCCGGTAAGGAGATAAAAATCATATTTAAATTTCTCACTACAGTCAATAATTTTTGGATTACAATAACCTTGAAAATGAGTTTCTGACCAGACCCTAGTAACTAATACATTAGTATCACAAAAAAGTAATTTGTTCGCAGTTGAAATGGCATTATTCTCTGAATTTATTTGTCCCTCGACAATAGCAGGTAAATCATCTAGGGCACAAACTTCATTTTTATTGTCCCATTTTTTTTGAAGGTAATCTCTTGCAAATTCCTTAACCCAGTTTGTATGGTAATAGCCTGCCAATTGTTTCGCTAGGGTAGTCTTACCAGTCGATTCTGGTCCGTAAATGACTACTCTTAAGAGATTTGAAGGGACCTGTTTAAAATCTTTTTCCATGTCCTATATCCAAATATTGCAATTATAGTAAAGATAAGATATTGAATACTTGTTACTGTGAGGCCCTTGTAAAAATAAAGCGGAATTGAAATGAGGTCTCCGATAATCCAAAAAATCCAGCTTTCAATTTTTCTTCTAGCCATCAACCACATACCGACAAAGAAAATTGAAGTTGTAAATGTATCAACATAAGCAGTCCAATCGTTCCATCTATCAAACACTTTATAAACAGCAAAAACAAAAACTAAACTTGTAAAAAATAAAACTCCTGAAATTTTACGTTCCGTAACTTTAGTGTAATCAACCTGGTTAATATAAATACTATCTTTTTTTTGTGACCAATAGTACCAGCCATAACCACTCATAATAAAATAATAAGCATTGATAAGCATATCACCCAATAAGTACCATTTAATCAATAGATAGACAAAAATACCAGTAGATACCATCCCAGTAGGATAAAGCAATACACTATTTTTTTTTGCATAGACCACACTAACTAGACCTAGAATTACAGCGATAATTTCCATAGAAATGTCTATGGAATTATAATCACTATATTGTCTAAATAAAAAATTAAAAACTTGGGACATATTTACTTCGATCTCCCTTAACTATTTTTAAGTTTAATATCACAAATGACTCTTCCTCAAAAGTTTCCCTAATTATTTCCTGAAGACTAGACATTAAAGAGTCATATTCCCCATATATTTGAGTACTTAGTGGGTTTTCAATGACCTTAAACCCTAGGGATCTTATTTTTTTAATAAAGGTTTTTATCGAATGTTCATATTCATCGCTTAGCGGAGTTAAAGTCAAATCAACAGATACTTTCATAATTGTTTATTAAATTTTTTTGCTGTAGGCTAAGGTACCGCAGTAAGTTTTTTCTACAATAAATTTTAATGAAAAATCAAATATTTTATCCGAAATTATGACTTTTGCACTACCGTTTCTGTCTCCCCATTTAAATGGCTCTATTATAAGTTGCTTTGAAAAAATAATTCCTTTTTGCTTCATGGCTTTATATAAGGCCTCTTTAGCAGTCCAAATTAAGGTTAGTTTTTCAAGTGTTCTTTTACCTTCAAGTGCAAAGCTTTCGTTAGGATTTAAAAAACGATTTGCAATAAACTCAATCTTAGGTCTATATAGTTCCAAGTCAAATCCCAATATTTTATTACCTAATGCAATTCCTGCAAGGTTTCTTGTGTGAGATATTGATATGTACTGACCCGACTCTAGATGAGGAATACCATCTTTATCAAAGCTTAAAGCCCCCAAAGAAACCCCTGCCTCCATCAAGAGTGCACGAGAAGCCAGAAACTGCTTTTGATGAGCTGCAGTTTTTCGTTTTTGAAGTCTAAGCTCATCTGATTTAGACAGTTTGAGATTTTTATTTAAACGCTCCATAGATTCTTTAATATCCCAGATCAAAACCAAGGTTTTCTTGTCGATATTTACCCTTTGTTCAAGTGGCATTTGATATTGAAATTAAAGTACGTATTTTTGCTAAAAATTACGATAAAAATACAACTATGGGAACGAAAACAGCCTCCACTTATTTACCCTATAAAGTAAAGGATATGTCCTTGGCCGAATTTGGCAGAAGAGAAATTCACTTAGCTGAAGCTGAGATGCCTGGTTTAATGGCTTTAAGAAAAGAATATGCTGAAAAACAACCACTTAAGGGTGCGCGAATAGCAGGATGTCTTCACATGACTATACAGACTGCTGTATTAATCGAAACATTAACGGCTTTAGGTGCAGAGGTTACCTGGAGTTCTTGTAATATTTTTTCTACGCAAGACCACGCTGCTGCAGCCATTGCAGCTGCAGGAATCCCTGTATATGCATGGAAAGGAATGAACGAAGAGGAATTTGACTGGTGTATAGAACAAACACTATTTTTTGGAGAAGAACGTGAACCGCTTAATATGAT
>CEWG01055736.1_pt1 | contig 21992 bp, 17 predicted proteins | sample 361411 | NCBI WGS metagenome assembly CEWG01 (sample SAMEA2622173, study PRJEB7988) | marine metagenome | biome: marine biome (ENVO:00000447); feature: surface water layer (ENVO:00002042); material: "saline water (ENVO:00002010), including plankton (ENVO:xxxxxxxx)" | depth 5 m | reverse complement strand
AGTATCCACGCAAATCATTTTCAAATTACTTATTACACCGCTTTACCTGTTTTAGCGATGATTATCTCTTTTGGTATTCACTCATATAAAACGAATGAGTTAAATCATTGGTTCAAGCGGGTCGGATTACTTTTATGTTCGGCTATTATAGGTATCGGGCCGAATTTTGGAAACCTTTGGTCATCCTATTCCTATACTCAAGAATCTATGAGAGGAGGCCATTCTGCATTGATTGAGAATAAAGAAATAGATGATTCAGGTGGTTTAGATTTTGACTATGCCATGAATTGGTCATATGGAATTGGTGAAACTGTGAACCTTGTAATACCTAATGCAACTGGGGGGGGAGCAAAACAAAATTATAGTGGTACAGAAATAGTTGATGTCTTAACGAGTAATTTTTCGCAACAAATGCCAAGATCTCAGGCAAAAAAAATGGCTAATCAATATGCTGGAAGCGTCTTGTATTTTGGAGATCAATCGCTAGTGAATGGTGCATACTACATTGGAGCAGTAGTTTTTTTATTTTTTGTAATCGGTCTTTTTTTAATTAAAGGCCCCATACTCTGGGGATCACTTAGTGCACTGATAATCGCATTTATTCTTGCTTGGGGAAAGCATCTTGAATTTATCAACAGTTTTATTTTTGATCATCTTCCCCTTTACAATAAGTTTAGAGTGCCAAGTATGGCATTAGTCATTGCCTTTGTAATTATTCCCTTTATTGGGTTTAAAGGACTAGATCTCTTGTTAAATGAACCCAAAGAAAAAGCTTTAAAAGTGCTTTTGCGCTCTATCCTTATAACTGGAGGTTTCTCAATATTTATTTGGCTATTAGGGACTTCATTTATTGGTATTGATGGACCTAATGACAAAAATTTATCGAGCCAAGGATTTCCAATGGACATCATTTTGGGTGATCGCAAATCTCTATTAAGAAGTTCTGCCTTACAAACCTTTGTTTTTATTCTTCTCGCAGCGGCCTCAATTTGGATGTTTATTCAACGAAAAATAAAAATCCAACTTTTAACCTGCATTCTTGGATTCTTAATTCTTTTTGATTTATGGAAATTTGATAAGGATCAGCTAGGGTCTGAAGATCTGATCACTTCCAAAGAACTAGTCCAACAGCAAAAGCCAAGTGCAGCTGACCTTTTTATACTAAAGGATAAAGATCCTCACTTTCGGGTTCTAAATACAACAGTTAACCTAACTTCAGATTCATATACTTCAGCCCATCATAAATCAATTGGTGGTTATCACGGTGCGAAACTAGCCAGGTACCAAGACCTTATTGAAAAGCAAATGAGTAAAGGCAACATGGGAGTATTTAGTATGCTGAATGCAAAATGGTTTATCGTATCCAACGGTGAAAAAAGTACCACTGCTCAAGCTAATCCCAATGCCTGCGGTCATGCTTGGTTTCCTAAAGAAATCAAATTAGCAGATAACCCGGATGAGGCCATGTCTTATCTAAGTGATTTTGATCCATTAAAAACTGCAATTTTTGAAGCAGATTTTATCAAAAAAGAAGATGCCGAGCAATGGATAAAGTTCATATCAAGCGAAAGTGACTCTACAAAAACATCATTTATCGAGCTAAAAAGTTATTCTCCAAACAAGATGGTTTATTCTGTATCAAATTTAGAGAAAGACCAACTTGCAGTATTTTCTGAAATATATTATGCGGCTCCAAATCAAGAATGGACTGCTTTTGCAGATGGCGAGCCAATCGATATCATGAGATCTAATTATATCTTAAGATCTGCTGTAGTTCCAAAAGATACGAAAGAACTCATATTTACTTTTGAACCAAAAACCTACAGAATCGGAGAAAAAGTGAATTTAGGATTCAGCATATTACTATTTGTCTGCGTTGGGTTTGCTGGCTTTAAAGAATTTCAGAATTCAAAACAGGAAATAAAGGAATAAAATTTTGATGCGCCTGCTTGTAATAACATATTATTGGCCTCCTGCCGGTGGTCCTAGTGTTCAAAGATGGCTCAAAACCTCTCATGAACTTCAAAAAATTGGTGCTGAAATCGAAATTTTAACGGTAGATCAAAAATTTGCCACTTATCCCTTGATAGACAAAACATTGATCGAGGAAACTAATAATTTAAAAGTTCATAAGACCTTTTCACCAAATTGGTTTAAAATATATCAACTATTAACCAAAAGAAAAGAAATACCATTTAGTGGTTTTGCAAATCAAGCAGGCACACCAGGGCCCATTCAGAAAATCTCTCGAATAATTCGAGGAAATTTTTTTCTACCTGATCCAAGAAGAAGCTGGAATCGATATGCAATTAAAAAGGCTATTAAACTTCATAAATCGGAACCATTTGACGCAATTATCACTACAGGCCCGCCACATTCATCTCACCTTATTGGGAAAATTCTAAAAAAGAAAATGGTATTTTCTTGGTACGCTGATTTTAGGGATCCGTGGACAGACATATATTATTACGAACAATTTTATCCCTCTTTTATTGCAAGATGGTATGACAAGGCCCTCGAAAAAAGTGTAATTAAAAATGCAGATGGTTTGTTTGCTGTTAGTCGAGACCTGATAAGAATATTGAAAAATAAGGCCCCGAATATTGATCCTAAAAAGTTCTTAGAAATACCTAATGGTTATGATCCAAATGATTTTTCCTCAACGAAAAGGAAAATTAAAAACGAAAGTTATACTATGGTTTATACCGGTACTTTAACACTAGATTACCCTATTCAGTTATTGTATGAATCTCTCAGAAAAATTATAGAAAAACCAAATAATCATTTAACACTTAAAATTGCAGGAAGACCAGCTAAAGAATGTATAGATTACTTATCCGAAATGGATAAACAATTCGAGAACTTCGAATTTATTTATTTAGGATATCTATCGCATAAGAAGTCTGTTCAACTATTAGAATCGGCAGATTGTTTGTTACTATTAATTCCAAATATCAAAGAAAACAAAGGGATATTAACCGGAAAAATATTTGAATATATTGGGAGCGGAAAGGTCATTTGGGGATTTGGTCCAGAAAAAGGAGATGCTCAAGAAATTTTGACTGATTGCAATGCGGGGAGCATTTTTGAAGACTATGAAAGTGCAACTGATACATTACAAAAGCATATCAACGAAGATACCACAGGAGCAAACCTCGAAAATAGAGAGAAATATACGAGGGCAGAGCTCGCCAAAATGATTCTAAGCAGAATTATAAAAGATTCAGAGAAGAAGGGATAAAGTCATTTTACTTTGACAGATAATAATTTCTTTCCGAATAAAGTTTTCGAAATAGGGGATCATTTAAATTTTGAATAAAATGAATTGCCTCACCCGTGGATTTCATTTGTGGTCCCAAAGTTTTATTGACACCTGGAAATTTATGAAAACTAAATACTGGAACTTTTATTGCCCACCCTGAAGATTTTGGATTAAATTTCAAATCACTAACCCTCTTTTCGCCAAGCATAACTTTAACTGCAGAATTAACATAAGGTTCCCCGTATGCTTTACAGATAAATGGAACTGTTCTTGAAGCACGGGGATTGGCCTCAATGATAAAAACCTTTTCGTTTTTGATAGCAAATTGAATATTGATAAGACCAACTGTATTCAAACCTTTAGCAATTGTTTTGGTATGGTCTATTATTTGTTGAATCACCAAATCACCAAGATTAAATGGAGGTAATGTTGCATTAGAATCGCCAGAATGGACCCCACAAGGTTCAATATGTTCCATAATCCCGATGATATAAACATCATTACCATCACAAATAGCATCTGCCTCAGCCTCTATGGCTCCATCTAAATAATGATCTAGAAGAACTCTGTTACCAGGAAAGTTTTTAAATAATTCTACTACATGAGTTTCCAATTCGTCATCATTTATGACAATTTTCATTCCTTGACCACCCAAGACATATGATGGTCTTACCAAAATTGGATAACCAAGTTTTGACGCTACTTCGCGGGCTTCATCAGCATGAGTTATAACATCAAAATCTGGATAAGGTATCTCGTATTCTTTAAGTTTTGTGGAAAATCTTCCACGGTCCTCGGCAAGATCTAGACTCTGATAATCTGTCCCAATAATTGGTATTCCATATCTCTCTAATTTTTCAGCCAGCTTTAAGGCCGTTTGTCCACCTAATTGAACAATTACCCCTTTTGGTTTTTCATTTCGAATAATATCATAAATATGTTCCCAAAATACCGGTTCAAAATATAGTTTATCTGCAGTATCAAAATCCGTTGAAACAGTTTCAGGATTGCAATTAATCATAATTGTTTCATACCCACATTCTTTTGCAGCGAGCACGCCATGGACGCATGAATAGTCAAATTCTATACCTTGTCCAATTCTATTGGGTCCGCTTCCTAAAACAATAATTTTTTCCTTATCACTTACAACTGACTCACTCTCTGCTATGGAATCACCTTGCGAAGTTTCAACTTGAAGTTCAAACGTACTGTAGTAATATGGTGTTTCAGCTTTAAATTCTGCTGCACAAGTATCAACAAGTTTCCAAACTCTTTCAATACCCATGGAAATTCGTTTGTTATGAATTTCCGATTCAACACATTTCGTCATATGAGCAATCTGACGATCAGCAAAACCTTTCATTTTTGCCTTCAGTAATAAATCAAAAGAAATAGAATCCAGGCTTTGATTTTCTAATTCTTTTTGAGTCTGAACAAGATCTTCAAACTGCTTTAAAAACCAAATATCAATTTTAGTGATATCATGTATTTTCAATATAGGAATCCCCATTTGAATTGCATCATAAATAACGAAAACTCGATCCCATGAGGCATTCTTAAGCTTATCTAATATTATTTCTTGATTGAGAAGTCCCTTGCCATCAGCACCAAGACCATTCCTTCTTATCTCCAATGACTGAGCTGCTTTATGTATTGCCTCCTGAAAACTCCTTCCAATCCCCATAACTTCACCAACAGACTTCATCTGGAGCCCTAAACGTCTGTCTGCACCTTCGAACTTATCAAAATTCCACCTGGGTATTTTAACTATTACATAATCCAAAGTAGGTTCAAAATATGCTGTTGTTGTCTTTGTGATTTGATTATTCAGTTCGTCCAATGTGTAACCTATTGCTAATTTGGAAGCAACTTTTGCAATTGGATATCCAGTAGCTTTAGATGCAAGGGCCGAAGATCTAGAAACTCTAGGATTTATTTCAATTGCAACAATTTTCTCTTCTTCATCTGGAGAAACTGCAAATTGCACATTGCAACCCCCAGCAAATTTTCCAATTGATCTCATCATATAAATTGCCATATCGCGCATTCTTTGATATGCGGAATCACTCAAAGTCATGGCTGGAGCAACAGTTATCGAATCCCCGGTATGAATTCCCATTGGATCCATATTCTCAATAGAGCAGATAATTATGACATTATCGTTGTCATCCCTGAGTAATTCAAGTTCAAACTCTTTCCAGCCCAACAAAGCTTTATCAATTACCACTTCATGTATCGGGCTAATTTCAAGTCCTCGCTGAAGAGCGTCATCAAACTCATCCTTATTCCAAACAAAAGAAGCCCCACTCCCACCAAGAGTAAAAGAAGCTCTAACACACAATGGGAAACCAAACTCTTGAGCTATTTCTTTACCTTTTAAATAACTCGTAGCAATTTTTGCTGGAGCCATGGGTATATCTATTTCCGTCATCAGATCTTTGAATTTTTCACGATCCTCGGTAATATTAATTGCATCTATATCAACACCGATAATCTCGACATTAAAGTCTTGCCATATTCCTTGTTTGTCTGCCTCAATACATAAATTCAAAGCCGTTTGACCACCCATGGTTGGGAGGACAGCGTCAATTTTTCTTTCTTCCAATATTTTTTTTAATGAGCTAACCTCTAGAGGTAACAAATAAATATGATCTGCAACAACTTCATCTGTCATAATTGTTGCTGGATTAGAGTTAATTAAAGAAACTTCTATTCCCTCTTCTCTCAGAGATCTTGACGCTTGGGATCCAGCGTAATCAAATTCGCAGGCCTGACCAATTACAATTGGACCGCTTCCTATAATTAAAACTGACTGAATCTTTGTGTTTCTTGGCATGACATGGATATTTTAATTCAAAAATCGGTACAAATTAGAATAAAAAAAAAGGTGTTGATAAATCAACACCTTTTCTATATTTTTTTTTAAGCGCATTAGCCTTTATGATTGCTTTCATCTGAAACAGTTAGGCTTTTTCGACCTCTAACTCTTCTTTGAGCTAAGACTCTACGTCCATTAGCTGAAGCCATGCGCTCACGAAAGCCGTGTTTATTCTTACGCTTTCTTTTGGAAGGTTGATATGTTCTTTTCATTTTCAGTACTTAATCGGTCGGCAAATATATTTCAATTTTTTCAACTTACACATAATGATATGAATATCTTTGAAAAATGAATAGAGTAGTCTGGATTACGGGGGGATCTTCAGGTATTGGAGCTGCACTAGTCAAAAAATATAGTGATTCCGGCTACTATGTAATTGCGACGGCGCGCTCAAAAGGTCAATTAGAAAAAGTTGCTTCTTCCTCGAATTACCCTGAGAATATAAAAATTTTTCCTGCTGACCTTGAAAAAGTGAATGAATTATCAAAAATTATCCAATCTGTTTGGAATATTTTCGACGGAATTGATCTAGTAATATTGAATGCTGGGGTTGGTCAATGGGGTGAGGTAAAAGATACTGAGATGAGTGTCGAAAGGAAAATATTTGAACTTAATTTTTGGTCACCTGTTCAAAGTATAAAACTTCTTATTCCAAAAATGGAAAATAAAGGTTCTGGTACAATTATTTGCGTTGGCAGTATTGCAAGTCAATTTGGACAAGCTAAACTTGCAGCTTATTCTGCAAGTAAATCAGCTTTAACCCTTTACTTAGAATCCCTAAAGGAAGAACTGCGTTATTCCAAAGTCAAAGTTAAATTAGTAAGCCCAGGCAATATTAAAACGAGCATCATGAAATCGGCTTTAACCCACAATGGTAAAAAGCTAAATAAAGTAGGACGAGCACAGGAAAAAGGAATGACAACCCAAAAACTTGCAAAAAAAATATTCAAGTTTGAAAAACAAGAAAAATTTCACAAATTTTTTACAGGTATCGAGGGTTTAGCTGTTCTTTTGCATAAATTTTCTCCAAAACTTTTTTATTGCATCTATCGCAATCTATCACGTAGAAAAAAATGAAGATCAATTCAAAATACATAAAATCAATATCCAAACTATCACAAGACTTCAGAGATCAATCACCCTGTAAATTTGTTGTTTTAGATGACTTTTTAGATAAAGAGATTGCAGACCAATTATTCTCTAGTTTTCCTGCACTAGATTCTCTCAAAGTAAAAAGAAAAAGTCTTAATGAAAATAAAGTCGAAGATTATCATTTTGAACGATGGGATCCAGTTTTTTCTGAAGTAAGAGATCTGATACAATCAAATGATTTTTTAAATTGGATGTCCGAGCTGACTGGCATTTCAGGTCTTGTGACACCCGACAATTCTCTTGGTTCGGGTATTCACCAGGGAGGTCATGGTAGTTTCGTAGATATACATATCGATGTGAATTTTGACCCAAAATCTGAAATGTGGCGAAGAATTAATCTACTGATTTATCTCAATAAGAATTGGAAAAAAGAATATGGTGGAAATTTAGAATTATGGAGTCCAGATATGAGGGAATGTAAACATTCGATTGCACCCTTATTTAATAGGGCAGTTATATTTCTTACTGACGAAAATAGCCCTCATGGTTATAAAGCCATAAACATTCCTGAAGGAGAAAGTCGAAAAAGCTTTTACGCATATTACTACACAGAAATTGATGAGAACTTCAAGTATAGCGATTCAAAGTTTGTTTCAAGACCTGACGATAAATTCTTGAAAAGGGTTGCTACAAAACTCAAAGAATCGATTAAAATTGAAACTAAAAGACTCCTAAAAAAAATGGGGTTGAAATCGTTAGACTTTCAAGACAAGAACAAAAAATAAGGTGGCTAAATCCTTTGGCCCAAATACCCTAAAAAGAAAAATCTCATGGCATGCCATTAAGGGAATTGCCAGGATGTACTTGTATATCAAACCATTTCAATCTCAATTCATGATCGGAATGGTTTTCTTAATTTTATCCTCACTCACAGCTCTGGCTTTTCCTACATTCTTAGGAGATCTAGTAGATGCAGCTCAAAGTTCACCAGAGAAAATTGACAAAATTGCATTGAACCTCGGCCTTTTACTGCTTACTCAAGCGGTATTTAGCTTTTTTCGAATTCTTTTTTTTGAGAGGGTAGCACAAAAGTCACTATCATCTTTGCGTCAAGCAATGTATAGTCATTTAATTGACTTACCTATGAATTTTTTTCATAGCAAAAGGGTTGGTGAATTAACAAATAGATTACAATCCGACATTGGGGTTTTACAAGAGACATTTACCAGTACACTTGCAGAATTCATAAGACAAATAGTAATAATCTCAGGAGGGGTGATACTATTGGCCTACACATCAGTCAAATTAACCCTCTTTATGTTAGCTGTTTTGCCTTTTGTTATTATCCTAGCAATAATTTTTGGCACTAAAATTCGTAAGTTTTCAAAATCTGTTCAAGATGCATCCGCCTCGAGTAATGTAATTGTTGAGCAAAGCTTGTCCGCTATTGCCACAGTTAAGGCTTTTACGAATGAAAACAGCGAACGTAAAAAGTATGAAAAATCCACAGATAAAGTTGCTCAGTTAGCTATATCTGCTGGAATTCTCAGAGGTGGTTTTGCCAGTTTTTTGATTTTAGGTCTATTTGGAGCATTAGTATTAGTCGTTTGGAAAGGAACTAGCCTAATTTCTTCGGGTGAATTAGACCCTGGTCAACTCTTTAGTTTTGTTATCTATTCTGGTTTTATTGGTGGTTCAATGGGGGGAATCGCCGATGTATACGGTCGCCTTCAAAAAGCCATTGGAGCTACAGAGGGAATAGTAAATATCCTTGAAGAAAAAATTGAAGAAAACAGTAGCAATCAAAATTTAGATATTGATATAAAAAATCAAAAATCACCGATTATTTCTTTTCAAAATGTAGATTTTGCATACGCCTCCAGGTTAGATTTATTGGTTCTTCAATCCCTGAACCTAGATGTATTGCCAGGTGATCAACTAGCGATTGTTGGGCCAAGTGGTGCAGGAAAATCAACAATAATGCAACTTCTACTAAGATTTCAAGTGCCAACAAGTGGAGAAATCTATTTTTTTGGAGAAAAATCTTCTAGCTATTCAAAGAACTTTATCAGAAAACAAATGGGCTGGGTTCCTCAAGATGTGATCTTATTTGGACAAAGTATTCGGGAAAATATTCTATACGGAAATATAAAATCAACAGAAGACGATTTAATGTCTGCGGTAAAAGAATCAAACTCTTTTGAGTTTATCGATAAGTTTCCTGACGGATTAGACACTGAAATAGGAGAAAGAGGGGTTCAATTAAGTGGTGGCCAACGTCAGCGAATTGCAATTGCAAGAGCAATGTTAAAAGATCCTCAGGTTCTGTTACTTGATGAAGCTACATCATCATTAGATGCCGAAAATGAATCTGTAGTTCAAGAGGCTTTAGATAGATTGATGAAAAATAAGACGAGCGTAATCATTGCACATAGATTGTCAACTGTAAGAAATGCAAATAAAATTGCTTTTCTAAATGAAGGAAGAGTTTTGGAATTGGGAAGTCATGAAGAACTAATGAATCTATCAAGTGGTTCTTACAAGAAATTCGTAAAGCAACAATTGTACTAGGATGAAGTAATCGAATATTTGTATTTTTGGAAACATGGGACGTTTTAAATATTTGTTTGAGTCTAAGTGGTTTAAGCGCCTCACAAATAAGTACGTTTTAGCCACACTTTTCTTTTCTTTTTGGATGTTATTCGTAGATAGGAGTTCTCTTGTGATCCAATCCGAACTTGACTCAAAGCTGAAGGCTTTGAACGATGGAATTAATTTTTATCAAAAAGAATTGACTCATACTGAAAACCAAATTGAAGCATTATCATCTGATCCCGAGAAATTGGAACGATTTGCACGGGAAACCTATTGGATGCATAAGCCCGGTGAACAGGTGATTTTGGTTGCCCCATTAGATGAGGAAAAGTGATCAGTGACGAAGTTTTAGTTAATGGTCTGAATTTACCCAGAATAGGAAAGAAAAATGGTGAGACATTCTATCCATGGAAAGGAGCCAAATCACCTTTTGATCACAAAAATTTCGTACAAGTCATAGAGGCCGAAAAGGACTTGAATAATTCGAATCTAAGAGCATTAAATGCTTTAAATAATGGAGCATCCTCACTTCTCATAAAAATTAAAAATAGCGAGGATATTGCTCTGATATTGAAGGATGTTCAATTTGATATCTGTCCGGTTCATATAATGGGCGGAAACAAGAAAAAAGTTTCTGAGGTGATTCATTCTATGCCAGAAAAACAGAGACCTGAAAAGTGGCATGGCAGCATTTTTAATGAATATTTTAAAAATGAATTCGAAAATACCGGAAGATGGAAAAATCAGGATAAAAACTTTTTAGATCAGAATACTAACATTCCTTCAAATGTGAGAACGATTTGTGTAAATACTAAAAATGTTTCCAGCACAAATAGCACGGATAAAGTTGCTTTTTCTATATATAACCTAATCATTCAGCTTAATTCCTTAGGGTGGAATCATTCGGGCCGTTGCATAATTTTTCTCGAATCACAAGAAAATTACCTTGAAACAATTGCAATGGTTCAAGCAATTAGAATTTTATGGAATTCGTATTTAGAAGAAAATGAAAGGGCTGAGGCAACGCTATGGATTTGCGGTGAGACTCGAGATAAAAAGTTTAAAAAAAACCCTCCTGAAAAACTTATAGGGCGAAGTTTAGAAGCACAATCTTTATGGCTTGGAGGCTGCGATGAGATTATCATTCATCCCGTCGCAGAAAGTGAAGAATCGGAACAATGGGCCCGAGATCAATTTCTAATTTTAGCTTACGAAACAAAATTATCAGGTCGTAAAGATGTCTTAAAGGGATCTTACTTAATTGATAGCTGGTCAGAGAAACTCGTTTATAAAGCTCAAAAGAAAATCAACTTATTGCTTAAAAACAATTCTCCTCTAGAAAATAAAATGAATAAGATGAGGCGCTTTTCACATGAAGTTGATTCGGCTGGATTAAAACCATTTTTGAGAGGTCCGTACGCAACTATGTATACCTCAAGACCCTGGACCATAAGACAATATGCAGGATTTTCAACTGCTGAAGAAAGTAATCTTTTTTATAAGAAGAATCTAAAAGCTGGACAAAAAGGTTTAAGTGTTGCATTTGATTTAGCCACTCATCGTGGATATGATAGTGACCATCCTCGAGTTCTTGGAGATGTAGGTAAAGCGGGAGTTGCAATTGATAGCATTGAAGACATGAAAAGACTCTTTGATGGAATACCCTTAGATAAAATGTCTGTTTCAATGACAATGAATGGTGCTGTCATTCCGATTCTTGCTTTTTTTATTGCGGCAGGAAAAGAACAAGGAGTTCCAATAGAAAAACTTACTGGTACCATTCAAAATGACATTTTGAAAGAATTTATGGTGAGAAATACTTATATATATCCTCCATCTCAGAGTATGACAATTGTTGGAGATATACTACGATACACGAGCAAAAAAATGCCAAAATTTAATAGCATAAGTGTTTCAGGATATCATATGCAAGAAGCTGGAGCTAGTGCAGAAATTGAACTCGCCTACACACTAGCTAACGGAATCGAATACATAAAAACAGGAATTTTAGCAGGATTAAAAATTGATGAATTTGCACCTCGAATAAGTTTCTTTTGGGGAATTGGAATGGACTTTATTACCGAAATTGCTAAGCTCAGAGCTGCAAGGGTTTTATGGAGCGAAATTGTGGAAAAATATGGTGCTAAAAACCCAAAAAGTATGGCTTTAAGAGCACATAGTCAAACAAGTGGATGGAGTCTTACAGAACAACAACCATTTAATAATATTTCCAGAACATCCTTAGAGGCACTAGCCGCTATCATTGGCGGAACACAGTCACTACACACAAATGCACTCGATGAGGCGATAGCTCTCCCCACAGAATATTCAGCTCAAATAGCTCGTAAGACTCAACTGCACTTACAATCAAAAATTGGGCTCACTGATTTTATTGATCCGTTTGCTGGGAGTATTGAATTAGAAAAAAGGACTTCAGAACTTATAACTAATTCTAAAAGGCTCATGACAGAAATTGAAACCGCCGGAGGGATGACAAAAGCCATTGAAATGGGGGTACCTAAAATTAGAATTGAAGAGTCTGCAGCGCTAAAACAAGCCCAGCTTGATTCAAAAAAAGAAATATTAGTAGGCGTAAATGCATTTAATCAAACTGAAAAAAAAGATATTGAATTCAGAGAAGTAGACAACTCTGAAGTAAGAAAATCACAAATAAATAGAATAAAGAACATAAAAAAATATAGAGATGGAGCAGCTGTGAAAGCAGCACTTTTAAGTCTAAAGAAAGTCGCGGAAACGGGAAAAGGCAGTATCTTAGAAAAAGCAATTATTGCAGCAGAAACAAGAGCTACAATTGGAGAAATAAGTGATACTTTGGAGTTAGTATTTGGTCGCTATAATGCACGAAACTCAATTATATCAGGTGTGTATAAAAAAGAAAATGCAAAAGACCCAGCCTTTCAAAAAGCCAAGAAGTTAGCTTCTTTGTTTAAAGAAAGTGAAGGTCGTTCTCCAAGAATTTTGATTGCGAAAATGGGACAAGATGGACATGACAGAGGAGCTAAAGTTGTGGCGTCAAGTTTTGCCGATATTGGATTTGATGTAGATTTAGGGCCATTATTTCAAACACCTGCTGAAACTGCAAAACAAGCTGTTGAAAATGATGTACATTGGGTTGGAGTCTCTTCCTTGGCGGCAGGACATAAAACTCTAATTCCTGAGCTAGCGATGGCTTTAAAAAATTTAAACCGTTCAGATATTCAGATAATTGTAGGAGGTGTAGTCCCTAAGGCAGATTATGATTTTTTGTTTAGCAAAGGCGTAGTTGCAATATTTGGTCCTGGAAGCCCCATCTCACAGTCAGCATCAAAAATTTTAAAACTTGCAATAGAATAATTTTCTCGGATGATGTCAATTAACCCGAAACTAAATACGCTACAAAAAAACTCTTTAGATTTAAACACTATGAGTAAGGGCATCGAAGATGGGAACCCTACCATGCTATCGCGAGCAATAACATTAATTGAAAGTACCAAAAATGGTGATAAAGCTTTAGCAAATCAACTATTAAATATTTTACCAAAATCTAATGCAAAAACCTATCGAATTGGCATTACTGGTAATCCTGGTGTGGGGAAAAGTTCTTTGATTGAAAAATTAGGAATTCAATATATAAATAATGGTCATAAAGTTGCGGTTATTGCATATGATCCCAGTAGCTTAAAAAGTGGAGGTAGTATTCTGGGAGATAAAACACGAATGGAAAAATTATCGCAAAGAAAAGAAGCATTCATTCGCCCTTCACCGTCATCAGGAAATCTTGGTGGTGTAGGAGTCAATACGGAGAAATTAGTCTTCCTCTTTGAAGCAGCAGGTTATGATCGAATAATAATTGAAACGGTTGGTGTTGGGCAAAATGAAACACTTATTGAAAATTTTGTTGACTGCTTCGTTCTTATTGCTTTGCCAGGTGCGGGAGATGAAATTCAAGGAATAAAAAGAGGCATCTTAGAACGTACGGATATTTTAGCTGTGAATAAAGCGGATGGAGATCAAGTAAACTTAGCTAAGATCGCATTGGGTTTTTATAAAAATGTTCTTCATTTATTCCCACGAGATGACAAATGGATTGTTCCATCTGCAGCTATTAGCGCTCAAGAAAATTCAGGTATTGATGATTTGATTGAACTCATTGAAAAATTTTATCGACATCAATTAACTAAAGGAGCCTTGGAGCATAATCGCAAAAAACAGCTTGAGAAAAATTTTGATAAAAATTGGAAGTCAGAGATTTTAAATGAACTGGCCAACAAAAAAACATTTCAAACAGTTATAAAAAAACTCAAAAAAGAAATTCTGGAGGGAACCACTACACCTGAAGAGGCGATTGTTCACTTAAAGACCAAAGTTTTAAAAAATTAAAACTCTTCAATAACTTCTTGGCGAAGATAGCTTAAAGCTGATTTAGAGGGAAGGTTTTCCATTTGCATACAAGCCTTTAGTATAGCTTTACTTAAATCTGCACCACTGGCTTCAGGGGATAGATCTGCAGATACTGTGTTTACAATAGAAGTCATCGTGCTTTTTGATGCTACAACCATTTCCCACATTCTATCAGAAACATAAATTTGTTGACTTAAGTTATGTTCAAACTCATTCCTTATGTTCTGTTGAAGAAGCAACAGGTATTCTTGATTTGTTAACTTTCCCGCTTTTACGCGAAGTAAAAGAGAGTTAGGGCTAATACGCTCTAAAAATAATGCTAACCTTTCGTATGCTTGCATTCTAATTGGAAGTGACTGCCTTTGGGATGCACGAATTCTTTCACTTTTTCTTCTTTTATCTTCGTTATCAAGAAAATTTGACATCATTAAATAAACCACTATCAGTATTAAGATAGAGGGAAAAACCGTGCGAAAAGTGTCCAAGAAAATATCCATGAAACAAATATCGCGATTTTAACCGCAATTCATACTTTTACACACATGCTTTTTCTATCAAAACGAATAGATACATTGGAAATCCCGATGACTATTGAAATGACAAAAAAAAGTCGTGTGCTTCAAGATGCAGGACACGATATAATCAGTCTTAGTCTGGGAGAGCCCGACTTCGACACTCCCGATTTTATAAAAACTGCTGGTAAAGAGGGAATTGATCAAAATTATTCACATTACATGCCAGTTCCAGGATATTTAGATCTTCGGGAAGCAATTTCAAAGAAATTTAAAAGAGACAATAATCTAGATTACCAACCGAATGAAATAATTGTAAGCACTGGAGCTAAGCAGTCAATCGCAAATATTGTCTTAGCGACAGTAAACCCTGGTGATGAAGTGATTATTCCTGCTCCTTATTGGGTCTCATATGCTGACTTAGTTACTTTTAACGGAGGAAAAGTTATTTCTCCAAAAGCAGGAGTAGAAAAAGGTTTTAAAATAAGTGCAGTTGAATTAGAAAAGTCCCTTACGAATAAAACGCGATTAATGATATTTTCAAGCCCCAATAATCCGAGTGGAGCAATGTATTCAGAAAATGAGCTAAAAGATTTGGTTTCTGTTTTAAAGAAATATCCGCAGGTATGGATTATTAGTGACGAAATTTATGAATACATCCAATACGGAAAAAATCATGTCAGTTTGGCTTCATTACCCGGCATGAAAGATCGAGTAGCAACTGTCAACGGTTTATCGAAAGGCTTCGCCATGACAGGGTGGAGAATTGGTTTCATGGGAGCTCCTGAAAAACTTGCTCGGGCTTGCGAAAAAATTCAAAGCCAATTCACAAGTGGTGCATCGAGTATTGGTCAAAGGGCAGCCATTTCAGCTGTTCTAGCGGGACCACAGAGAGTTGAATACATGGTTAAAGATTTTACAATTCGAAGAAAAATATTGGGCGATATCTTGAAAGGTGCAAAACATTTAAACTTCATGGAACCTGATGGAGCTTTCTATCTTTTTGTCGATGCATCAAAATATTTGAATGCAAAATATACGAATGCCCTAGATTTATGTATGGCAATACTTGAGGGCGGTGTAGCTTCAGTACCTGGAGAAGCTTTTGGGCTCGATGGCTACATAAGATTCAGCTTTGCTACCTCAGAGGAAAAACTTAAAGAAGCCGGGGCTCGAATAGTAAAGACTTTAGTCTCAATAAAGCCTAATTAAGTGAATGAATCGAATCGTAATTTATTATTTCGAATCCGTGAATGGGTCAACCTAAGAATATACAGCACCAAAAATGTTGTTATCAAAGGACTAAGATATATTAGTGTTCCACTTTCAATATTAGCCTTTGGTTCCCTTATCTATAGTTATGGATTTTCATTGTCAAGTGACAAGCTATTAGCCATAAACTATCTACTAAAAGCTACTATTGGATTTTACATCATTAAATTTTTAGTCGAAGGCTTCTATTCCTTTTCACCAATCCAATATATCAAAAATTCAAAATGGGAAACTCTTCTTATGTCCTATATGATTATTAATATCTTTTTAATCAATGTTTTTGACATCGAAATAATTTCGTCGATAGGAAAGTCATTAGGATTAATGCAACTTGATGAATTTCTAATGATATTTATCCAAGGCTACTTTTTAATTTTTGTAGCTCTGGAAATGGGAAAAGCCAGTAGGCTACTCCCGTACTTGAAATTGAGCCCTCCAGCTCTTCTTGTATCCAGTTTTATTATAATTACTTCTCTTGGATCGCTATTTTTATTGATGCCAGAAATGACTAAAAGCGGAATCAGCATGAGCATTTACGAAGCTGCTTTTACTAGTGTTTCTGCAGTAAGCGTTACAGGATTGAATATCATAAATGTAGCTGATTTTTTGAGTTTTAAAGGCAAAGTCGTAATTATGATTCTAATCCAACTAGGTGGTCTCAACTTCATAGCCTTTGCAAGTATTTTTGCACTTCTCGCGAATTCAGCTATTGGCACTAGGTACAAAAGTCTTATTCAAGTTGAGTACAGTTCAGACTCTCTAGCATCATCTGCATTATTAATTCGACAAATTTTTAAATTCTCAGTAATTTTTGAGGTTGCTGCAACAATTCTATTATTTTTTTCATGGGGTGATTATGAGTTCCAAAAATTAGGTGATAAAATTTTCTTTAGTGTTTTTCATGCAATTTCTGCGTTTAATAATGCTGGATTTACTTTATTTCCAGAGGGATTATCTCACCCATTACTCAGCCAAAATATTCCTTTCCTACTAATAATGTCTATTACCATAATCCTAGGTGGATTGGGTTTTGGGGCAATACACGATTTATTTTCCTATCGTGCCTTTCTTATGAGAAGAAGAAATCCATGGAAGCATTTGAAAGTCAATTCTAAAATTGCTCTATATTCAACAATCGCTCTAATAATATTTGGAAGTGTTTCTTATGCTCTGCTTGAGAATGAATATATGTTAGAGGGTTTTAAAATTGTGAAGCAATCATTTTTTGCCTTCACTCAAATCGCAATTGGAAGAACTGCAGGGTTTAATATTGTTGAGGTAGCAAACCTTACTCTGCCCACTTTACTTATTCTAATCTTTTTAATGTTTATTGGCGGGGCCTCAGGCTCAACTGCAGGTGGCATAAAGACTTCAACATTTACATTAGTACTTCTAAATGCATTAGCGACTATTCGTGGTCGGAAAAGAGTTGAGGTCTTTAAACATACAATTCCGATGGAAATGCTTAATCTAGCGTTGAGTGTTTTTCTTTTTACCCTTGGTGGAGTTCTGCTGGGGATCTTTTTCTTAAGTATTACTGATGGTCATTTAGGGCTTACCCGTTTGGCGTTTGAGCAAGTATCTGCATTTTGCACAGTGGGGCTCTCGATGGGAATAACTTCCGATTTAAGTGAAGTCGGGAAAATAATTTTGATGATCTCAATGTTAATTGGACGAATTGGTACTGTAACTTTGGCATTTGCTCTGACCAGAAGAAAAAAAGAATCTCACGACTATACTTATCCAAAAGCACAAGTCCAAGTTGGATAGAATTTTAGAAAAATGAAAATTATTAAACCTTACAGCGCTCAGGGGTCAAAAAAAGAACAAGTCGCAAAAATGTTTAATGCTATCTCTAAGCAATATGATTTCCTAAACCGTATTCTTTCTGTTGGTATTGATATCAATTGGAGGAATAAAACTGTTCGTCAAGTGAAGAATTCAGGCGCAAAAAAAATTCTTGATGTTGCAACTGGAACTGCAGATCTAGCCATTTCTTTAAGCAAAAAAATTCCCAATTCAAGCATAACTGGAATTGATATTTCTTCAGGAATGCTTGAAGTTGGAAATAAAAAAATAAAACAAAAAAAAGTCTCAAATAATGTGAATCTAGTTTTAGGAGATGGCGAATCTTTACCTTTTGACAATAATTCTTTTGATGCAGTTACGGTTGCTTTTGGAGTACGGAATTTTGAAAATCTGGAGAAAGGATTAATGGAAATGGAGAGAGTTCTTAAACCTGGAGGCATCCTTGCCATATTGGAATTTTCAAAACCTGAGAGTGCTCCTTTTAAACAGATATATTTCTTGTACTTTAAATACATATTGCCTGCTTTAGGGAGATGGATTTCTAAAGATACATCAGCCTATTCCTATCTTCCAGCCTCTGTAGAAGCTTTTCCATACGGAAATAATTTTTTAGACAAACTTAAAAATGCAAAACTAGAAAGGTTTAAAATTCGCTCTCTAACATTTGGCATAGCATCTTTATATACTGCACATACTCCTCAAAAGATTTGATCGTTAAACATATATGATTCTCCGATATTTTCTTTTTTCAGTTATAATTCTATTTGCAAGCGTAAAATCATATGCTCAGCATAAATCGTTAAACCTCCCCAGATACGATCAAAAACCTGTTCATTTTGGTTTTATCCTAGGCACTAGTAAATTGAATTTTTCATATCGAAGCCAAAGCCAATGGCCTGAAGGAGTTTATAATGTCCGACTCGGTCCACAGCTTGGATATACCGTGGGTATTGTATCAAACCTGAGATTATCAAAGCAATTTGATCTTCGCTTCATACCCACATTTACTTCGGGGGAAAGAAAATTATTTTTTGATGCAATAGACCCTAGTGACGGCAGCCGTAAATGGATTGAAAGACGAATAGAATCTGCATTAATTATATTTCCGATAGAGTTGAAATGGAAAACGGATCGAATTGATAACCACCGTTGGTATGTTTTAGGAGGTGCGTACAGTGCATTAGACTTATCATCAAAAGCCAAAGTTATAGACGACCGTATTTTTAAATTACAACAAAATGACTTTGGCCTTGAAGTCGGTGTCGGTTTAGATATATATTTTGAATACTTTAAACTCTCACCTCAGCTGCGGGCAACCTTCGGTAAAGGAAATTTAAAAGTAGAAGACGGAACCGCTTATGCTAATTCTTTACCTACCTTGAATACTCAAATGATATCATGGATTTTTACTTTTGAATAGTGGTCCTATGAATTAATCTCATAAAGTAAAATTGCTGCTGCAGTTGCTACATTTAAACTTTCCGTTTTGCTTTGAGTTGATTTATCTATGGTAACTGAATAATCATGGTTTTTCTTCCAAAAGTTACTAGGCCCATTACCCTCATTTCCCAGAACCAAACAGCCACTTTTTGCATTTAAGATATTTTTTGGTTTTTCTCCTAACATATCGGCTAAATATATTTCTTTATTTTCCTTAGCAAGAGTAACTAATAGTTCAGAGTCCGTTTCAAATCTTAGGGGAACTCGGGCCAAAGAGCCCATACTTGCATGAATTACTTTTGGACTGTAAGGGTCAACAGTTCCCGGCGGTATGGCTAACCAGTCAACCCCAAACCAATCAGCTAACCTTATCAAAGCCCCTAGATTTCCGGGGTCTTGAATTCTATCGGGAATTAAAGACCAAGAACTTTTCCGACATTGGATTTGCTTCATTTTTAGTATTGCAACGCACTCTTGCGGGGAATCTAGCACAGAATATTTTTTCAATTCTTCATTAGAGATAATTATTGACTCAGGCGTATCACTCAAAAAGCCTTTATCAATGGTGAATAAATAAACTATATCAAAGTTTTCAGAGAGAAATTCTCTTAAAACTTTTGGTGTTTCCACTATGAATAACCGTTTTTCCCACCTGACCTTTTTTGACCTAAGAGATATTAGAAGCTTTGAATGTGATTTTGAAAATTCCAGATTAGAATTCATTTCGGAAAGTTCGTTCAATTATTTTTAAATTTGAAACTAAAATTTTCACATGATTGCTCCATCAATTCTTGCTGCAGACTTTTCCAACTTAAAACATGATATCGAAATGGTGAACTCCAGCAAAGCCGAGTGGTTTCACCTAGATGTTATGGATGGTGTTTTCGTTCCAAATATTTCATTCGGACTTCCCGTAATAAAGGCCATAAAAAAAATTGCAAAAAAACCTCTAGATGTACACCTTATGATTGTACAGCCGGAGAGATATATAAAAGACTTTAAAAATGCAGGTGCAGATATTTTGACAGTTCATTTTGAAGCATGTATTCATCTTCATAGAACCATTCAAGAAATTCATTCAGAAGGAATGTTAGCTGGAATAGCTTTAAACCCGCATACACCAGTTTCAAGTTTAAAAGATATAATTCAAGATGTAGATTTAATTTGTCTCATGAGCGTAAATCCTGGTTTTGGCGGACAAACTTTCATAACTAAAACTTTTGATAAGATAAAAGAGTTAAAACAGCTCATCTCCAAAACTAAAAGTAAAGCAAAAATTGAAGTTGATGGAGGAGTTAACATAAAAAACATTGAAGCACTCAAATCTTTTGGTGCAGATATTCTTGTAGCTGGAAATGCTGTTTTTAAATCAGAATCACCAAAAAAAATGATAGATTCCCTTCATGATGCCTAACATTCAGCTTTAGTCAATGAAACTTTAATTCGCAAATCTCTACAAACTGGGTCTAAATGTGGAAGAAAAATAATAGGTTTGCATCATAAGAAAACTATAAAACTCATACTCAAGAAATGGCAACTGATAAAATTTATGAATTACTTGGCGACCAAGCTAAATATCTTCTAGAACACAAATCCAAAACAATATCTAAAGATCAAATTCATCTTCCATCAGGCAATTTTGTTGATGAAAACTTTGTTGGTTCGAATAGAAACATCCCCACGTTAAGATCTTTACAGCAACTATATGGAAACGGTAGGTTAGCAAATACGGGATACATGAGTATTCTTCCAATAGACCAAGGAATCGAACATTCTGCTGGAGCAAGTTTTGCTCCAAATCCACTTTATTTTGATCCAGAGAATATTGTAAAATTAGCTATCGATGCAGGGTGCAATGCTGTTGCCTCCACATTTGGTGTACTTTCAAATGTTTCTAGAAAATATGCTCATAAAATACCCTTTGTAGTTAAATTAAACCACAATGAATTTCTCTCGCTTCCGAATCAATTTGATCAAACCATGTATGGCTCTGTTGAAGATGCATGGAATATGGGGGCAGTTGCAGTTGGCGCGACAGTATATTTTGGTGCTAATGAGTCAAGAAGACAATTACTTGAAGTTTCGGAAGCATTTGAGCGCGCTCGAGAGTTAGGAATGGCAACGATTTTATGGTGTTACACAAGAAATTCAGGATTCAAAGTTGATGGTCTAGACTATCATACATCTGCTGACTTAACAGGTCAGGCAAACCACCTAGGTGTGACGATTCAAGCGGATGTAATAAAACAAAAGTTACCAACGAATAACGGAGGATATAACGCCACAAAACACGGAAAAACTCATGAAAAAGTATATTCTGAATTAACTACTGATCACCCCATCGATCTCACTCGTTATCAAGTCGCGAATTGCTACATGGGTAGAATAGGTTTGATTAACTCAGGTGGAGAATCAAAGGGAGCAAGTGATCTTTCTGAATCTGTTAAAACCGCTGTCGTGAATAAAAGAGCAGGAGGCCAAGGATTGATTCTTGGAAGAAAAGCTTTTCAAAGACCATGGAAAGAAGGAGTGGAACTTTTGAATACAGTTCAAGATGTCTACCTTTCAAGTGATATTTCAATTGCTTAATTAAAAAGTTATGTCCTCAGATTGGTTTCAAAGGCAAAAAGAAGGAATTACAACTCCAACCCAAGAGAAAAAGGAGACGCCTGATGGCTTATGGCACGGCTGCCCTAAGTGTAAAGTAATTGTCTCAGTAGACGAATACGAG
>CEWG01036811.1_pt1 | contig 22350 bp, 15 predicted proteins | sample 361411 | NCBI WGS metagenome assembly CEWG01 (sample SAMEA2622173, study PRJEB7988) | marine metagenome | biome: marine biome (ENVO:00000447); feature: surface water layer (ENVO:00002042); material: "saline water (ENVO:00002010), including plankton (ENVO:xxxxxxxx)" | depth 5 m | reverse complement strand
TCCATTTACGATTAAAGTATTCTTAACAGGGTTAGGATATATAGAAATGTTATTTGATACATCATTTATATTTTGAACAATTGCATCTCCAGTTTTAAATGCGTCTCCATCTTCATCTGTAAATTGACCTCCCATTGCTAATATTGTTCCGCTTGCATCAGTCACAGTGAATGACCCTTGTCCATATCCAGCATTAATTCCATCACCATATGAATCATATATTGTAAACGTATGACAAGTTTGAGCTGATAAAGTTGTTGTAATAGGCGTTTGAGCCGTTACTCCTGCAGCAGAAAGGTTATTATAAGGACCTCCAGAGGCAACTGTCATTCCATTATCGTCTTTTATGTCCCATGTAGTTTCAGACCCATATGCATCTGTAACAATTGAAACAGTAACTTCTAAATCTGTATTAGATGTTGCAGTTGTCACATAAAATGAAGTTGCATTATTGCTAGTGTTTGCGTCAGTAACTCCATTTGGTTGTGTTACATTTATAGAAACCATATCATTATTTGATAGGCCGGTTAAAGCTGGTAAAATAACATTTGTAGTTGCATAAGTTGTCAAATTTCCAGTCCATGGTGTAGATGAAGCTACGTTTCCATTAACTGTTACATCAATATTCATGTTAGTTAATGGCACAAGTCCATAGTTTTGAATTGTAACTTCAGGAGTTAAATCTCCTTCGCAAGTTAAAGTCTCTCCTGTATAGTCAAATGTGCTTGCATCATTATCGAAAGATGCAGGAGGAGGACATGAGCTAACTGAGTTATAAGGGCTAGAAGATTGTCCCACTTCTGTAACTATTCTGTTTGGACATACCATGTAAATTGTTGGCCAATATCCAATTTGATAATCTGAAGTAACTTGTGTATTGTTTACTGTTCCGTCAGTACAAATTATCGGATATAAAGTTCCTGTTATCCAGTCTCCTTGTGTATTCCCTCCTGTACCAGCTAAATTTTGAGTTGTATTACCATCTCCTTCAATCATAAATACCATAACGTCATCTGAAGTATTTGGGCTAACTCCTGGGTATCCATTAGGACCATGATTTTCATATAAATCTTCTAAAGTTCCTGCTGTGTGGTAACTCCAACATGGGGGGCACCATACTGCAGAAAAGTCTAAGAAAACAGTGTAGCCATCATCAAGAAGGTTATATAGATTGTGAGTTGTTCCATTAAGATCAGTTAAAGTAAAATCTGGAGCTGTAGAACCATCTGGTAATTGTGCAAAAATCTCGCCTAATGATAATAAAGCAACAAAGGCAACTAGTAATATTTTTTTCATATCGTAAATTGTTTATAAGTTTTTAGATTACAAATATACATTTTATTAATAAAAAATACAATTGTCAAAACCTTGAGTTTTTATCTTTTTATTTTTGTATCGTAAACTTTTTAGAAGTAATGTGTTTTTTAGTTTTTATTATTGCAGTGTAAATTCCATTATTTAATGAAGAGAGGTTAAATGATTTTTTGTTAGAAGGGCCAAGCACAAGTTTCCCAATTCCATCATAAATTTCAACTGTTGTGAAATCTCCTTCTAATTTAAGTTCTTTTTTTACTGGATTTGGATAAAGAATAATTTGATTATCTTTAATGTTATTGTGAATGTTTGTTGATATTTCTAAATCAACTTTAATACCGTTCAGTATTTCTCCATTATTATTATTAATGACCATGCAAACTATTTCTACATTATTTTCGTTTTCATTTGAAGGCAATACATGTGTGTACTGATATGTGTGTGTTGAGTTTTCAAGAATTGTAGCAGGTAAGCTTCCTACAACTCCATTAAAACCACCCAATATTGCTCTGGCTACATTATTATGTATTATGTTTGCTGGGTTAGATGCAGCACTGAAATTTATTCCTGAAATAGGCGCTACTAATGGAGGTTGATCGCCAACATAATTATTTGCTTGATTGTAGGGGCCAACCTGATGCTCTAAAATTACAGCATTAAATCTGTAATCTCCAAATAAATCAATAGCGAAATTACCAGTAATATTAATGGTGATTTCTCTATTAGAGCTGTTGAAATTTGCATTAGCAGTTAATTCCACTGGAGCGAAAACTTTTATCCTTTCATTATAGTGTGCTAAAAATCCTGCTGCAGTAACTGCCTGTGTACCGTTAGCTAATATAGCTCTGTCAATACGAGCGCTTGGCCAATTAGTCATATTCATTCCAGCGTCGTAAATAGTATTTGTCATTATATCTCCATTATGTACTGCAATTGGAATTACTGTATTTGGAAATTGTTGTTCTATGGTTTCCATCCCCACTATACCCTGAGGGCAAAAAGGACACCAGGTTCCACTCGACTCTTCAATAACTACTCTTTTAGTTGGGATAAAAGGAACATCTTGCACTACTGATGAAAGATAATTATTTGTTGTATCTGGATCAACAGTTGTGTTGATATTATCAACTTCAACAGTAATAGTTATACTTCCTGAGCTGATTATATTTAATTGAGTATTGTGAGTAAAATTGTATGTTGTATTTGATAAAATATTAAGTCCGCTTAAGTTGTCAGTATATGAATTTGTCCCATCTGACCAAGTAATATCCATAGAGTTTATTGTATTTCCTCCAACATTTGTTATGACTCCATCAATATCAATTACGGTGGGTATAGTTGTATATTGAGGGAAATTTAATGAGGTTAACTCAACATTATTATCTGATAATTCACTTACTTCAATATTATCTATTCCAAGTACTAGCTTATTGTAGCTATGATTTCTGAAAGCAATGTAAATTGTTTGTCCTGAGTATGAAGAAAGGTCAATGTTTCTAGTTGTCCAAACAGCAGGCTCTCCCCCCGGAGTAGAATTATATAGTGCTGTTGTATTTAAAAAGTCTGCCGGTGTATTGCCATTAGTGGACACATAAACTTCCACTCCATCGTTGTAAATTGGATCTGCTGAACTAACATCAAATTTTAACAATTTTGAATTATTATTATTAGCTAATGAGATTGCTGGTGTAACAATCCAATCATTTGCAGTACCCGGTGAATTAAAAAGAGATGGGCTTGCAGCAAAAGTTTCACCTAAATATTGGCATACTACAAAAGAGCCTGTAAAAGGACATATGTTTTGTATAGTTGGATTTACAGTTAGTCCATCAAAGTCATATGTAGCAAAATTTCCAGGTATTACTCCAGAATTGAAATCTTCAGAAAATATTAAAACTTGCGAGTTTGCTATTATTGTACTTATTGATAAAGTAATAATAAGTATATTTTTGATCATTTAATTATTTTTATTTGTGCAAAATAAGCAAATATTAATTTTATAATGAGATTAAATATTTTTTTTTTGTTTTTACTTTTTATTAATTGATATATATTTTCTTAAACCTTTTATTTATTATTTCGTAATAGATTAAGAGTAAATAATATCATTTTTTGGAGTGTCAATTAGTTTTTTAATTTAAAAATCCATACTTTTGCATGTTTATGAAAAGGTTTGTACTAATATTATTATTGTTTTTAAGCTTTAATTTAATTAAGGCACAATCTCTTATTGTGACTGGTAATACATATTTTACTGGCTCTGCTAGCAACCAGATAACCCATCATTTAGAAGTTAAAAATATTGCTACTAAATCAATAACTGTAGTTTGTCAAAAAACTTATTTAAGTTCTCCTCCAACATTACCTATGTGGGCTGGGGCTTCTTATTGTTTTGCTGGAAATTGTTATGCGTCAAGTTCAACTAGTCCAAGCTCACCAGCACTTTTGAATGCTGGTCAGTCTATTTCTTATGCTAACAATGATATGGATGCATTTTCAGGCTATTATGACCCTGCTGAAACACCTGGCGTTACTACAGTTGAGTATTGTTTTTATGATGAGATTAATCCTGTAGACCAAACATGTGTAGTTATAACGTATGACGTTGGATCTACATCCAGTATTAATGAAAATTATAAACTAACTGGAAAATTTTATCCAAACCCTACAAAGAGTGTGTTATATTTTGATTATAATTTAAATAAATCAGCAGATTTAATTATTATGGATGTTCTTGGAAATCAAGTAAGCTCCACTAGTTTTTTATATCCAGAAACCCAAAAAATAGATGTATCAGATTTTCCTAAAGGAATTTACTTTGGTAGTTTATTGGTAGACAAACAAGTATTAATGATTGAAAAGATAATAGTTAAATAGTTTTAATTTATTAAGTATTATTAAGTCTTGTAATTATTTTTGCAAGGCTTTTTTATTATTGTCACGTACTTACAATTGTTTAAATTTGCTTTTGTTTAACTAAATTATCATAAATCGTGATTACACATATACATGGAAAATTAATTGAAAAAACACCTACACATGTTATTATTGATGTTAATGGTGTTGGATATGAAATAAAAATTTCATTACAAACATACTCTTCTATTAACGATGAGTTATGCAAGCTATATACACATCTTTCAATAAAGGAGGATTCTCATACTTTGTTTGGTTTTTTTGATGAAAATGAAAGATTCTTATTTCGTCAGTTAATTTCTGTCTCTGGAGTTGGGCCTAGTACAGCACAAGTAATTTTATCGACATATAGTTCTAATGAAATTATTCAGCATATTACTATGGCTGATGTTAAAGCCATTCAAAGCGTTAAAGGAATTGGAGCAAAAACAGCTCAAAGAATAATAATAGATTTAAAAGATAAAATTTCAAAAGGTATGCCAACAACAGATTTATTATTTGACAAAATAGACAATACTATTAAAGATGAAGCGTTATCTGCATTGTTGGCTTTAGGTTTTTCTAAAAAAGGAGCAGAAGTGAAAATTGATAAAGTTTTAAAATCTAACCCTGATATTGTTAGTGTAGAGAAATTAGTTAAAACTGCATTAAGCCAGATGTAATTAACTATTTAAATTGAAACAGAGAAAATTCAATATAATATTATTAATAGCTTTAATAATAATTTCAAATTGTCATTTATTTGGGCAGTCCGAAATTAAAAGTACATCTTTTTCCCTTTTGCCGTCAAATTTTAGTTCTTCATTTAAATATGACCCAATAACAAACACATATATAAAGCAAGAACGTTTTGGTAAATTAAAATCTGGAAATCCAAGTATATTTTCTTTTTCTGAATACCAAGAGTATAGTAATTCCTTTTTAATTAGTGATTATTGGAAAATGCGCTCTACACAAAGAAGTGGAAATTCAACATCAGCACTAGGACTGCCAAAATTATATATTCCAGGCAAATCTTTTGATAGAGTGTTTGGAGGTAATTCAGTGGATATTAGACCTCAGGGGTCTTCCGAACTAATTTTTGGATTAAAAATTAATAGAATTGACAATCCTGCACTCCCTGAAGAACAAAGAAAGACAGTATCATTTGATTTTCAAGAAAAAATACAAATGAATGTAATTGGAAAAATTGGAGAAAAACTAAAAGTGACAGCTAATTTTAATACAGAAACAACTTTTGATTTTGAAAATCAAATGAAAGTTGAGTATACAGGTCATGAAGATGAAATAATTAAAAAAATTGAAATAGGAAATGTTAGCTTACCTCTCAACGGTACGTTAATTACTGGAAGTCAATCATTATTTGGATTTAAAACTCAACTTCAATTTGGTAAAACAACTATTACAGGAATTTTATCCCAACAAAAAAGTACTAAATCTGAAATAGAAGTAAGCGGTGGGGCACAGACATCAGAATTTGATATTTATGTTGATCAATACGAAGCAAATAAACATTATTTTTTAGCACATTATTTTAAAGATCAATACGATAATAGTTTAAGCAATCTTCCTTTTATTAATTCATCTGTCAACATCACAAAAATTGAAGTCTGGGTGACTAATAAAACTGGCACAACAAATGATACTAGAAATATTGTTGCCTTTTTAGATTTAGGTGAAACCACAGATAATATTTTTAATAACAATTTTATTAATTCTAATAATGGAGTTTTTCCCGATAATAATACTGCAAATAATTTATTTGATAAAATCACTAACAATGCAAGTTTTTCTGTTCGTAATTTTAATGATGTAAATAATAATTTATCAGGAACTTCTTTAAATAATGGAATTGATTTTGAAAAATTAGAAAGAGCAAGAAAACTATCTTCTTCAGAGTTTTCATTTAATAGTCAATTAGGATACATTTCACTAAATCAAGCCTTAAATAATGATGAGGTATTAGCAGTTGCATTTGAATATACCATAGGTAGTCAAACATTTCAAGTAGGAGAGTTGACATCAACAGGACCCACTGCACCAGACGCATTAGTGTTAAAGCTTCTAAAAGGAACAAACTTTACTCCAAGTTTACCTAATTGGGATTTAATGATGAAGAATATTTATGCAATTGGCGCATATCAAATGAGTAGAGACGGTTTTATTTTGGATGTTGTTTATGAAAACTCTGAAGAGTCTGGAGCAATAACTAATTATCTAAGTGAAAAAGATGAGCCCAATATACATGGGGTACCATTAATAAAACTTTTAAATCTCGACGATTTAAATCAGCAAATCGATAAAGGGTCGGATGGTGTTTTTGATTTTATTGAAGGCATAACTGCGAAGTCATCAAATGGAAGAATTATTTTTCCTGTTAGAGAACCTTTTGGTAATTATTTAGCTAAACAATTTAATAGTTCTACACTTGCTGATAAATATTCTTATCAAATCTTATATGATTCTACTTTAACTGTTGCACAGCAATTTCCAGAAAAAAACAAATTTAGATTAAAAGGTACTTTTGAATCATCTTCAGGAGCAGAAATTAGGCTAAATGCTATGAATATCCCTGCGGGTTCTGTTACAGTTACTGCTGGTTCACAAAAGTTAGTAGAAAACCAAGATTATACTGTAGATTATATGCTTGGTAGAGTTACAATTATTAATGATGGAATTCTAAGTTCTGGCGTGCCAATTAAAATTTCTTTAGAAAATAATTCAATGTTTGGTATTCAAAATAAAACTTTAGTAGGTATTCATGCAGATTATGAAATTAATGATGATCTTTTATTGGGAGCAACGATGTTAAGATTAAGTGAAAGGCCTTATACTCAAAAGATTAATTCAGGGCAAGAGCCAATTTCGAACACAATATGGGGGCTTGATTTGAATTATCAAAAAGAGGTTCCATTATTAACAACACTAATAGATAAATTACCTTTCATTGAAACCAAAGAAAAATCAAGAATAATTGCAACAGGTGAATTTGCACATTTAATACCTGGTCATCATAGAGCTGTTGGTGAAGAGGGAGTTTCTTATATTGATGATTTTGAGGCAAGTAGAACTTCAATTGACATTAAAAATATGGGGGCTTGGAAGTTATCAAGTATTCCAATGTTTCAAGAAGATATTTTTTTAAATGCAAGTTTAAATAATGATCTCTTATCTGGATTTCATAGGGCTAAATTAGCCTGGTATACAATTGATCCATTATTTTTTAGAAATACATCTATTACACCTCCTAATGTAAATCAAAATTTAAGTCTGGCAAATGGAAACACAATTTCTCAGCAATCATATCACTATACAAGAGAGATTTTAGAAACTGAGGTTTTTCCAAATAAGGATCCAAACCTTGGAAGCCAGATCACAAATCTTTCTGTTTTAGATCTTGCTTTCTACCCAGAGGAAAGAGGGCCTTACAATTACAACATAAATGGTATTAATGCAGATGGGTTATTAATTAATCCGCAAAATTCTTGGGGAGGGATAATGCGTAAATTAGAAACTAATGATTTTGAAGCTTCAAACATTGAATTTGTGGAATTTTGGATGATGGACCCTTTTAACGAAGAAGACGGATTGATTAATCATTCGGGAGGAGATATGTATTTACACTTAGGGAATATTTCTGAAGATGTTTTAAAAGACGGGTACAAAAGTTTTGAAAATGGATTGCCAACGTCATCAGTAGTTGAAGATGTAGACACGTCCTCTTGGGGAAGAATACCGACTAATTTTTCTATTGTTAACGCATTTGATAATGATCCAACTTCTAGACAATTTCAAGATGTTGGTTTAGACGGTTTAAATACAGATGATGAAAAATTATTTTTTAATTCGGTATATATTAATCAGTTATTATCTATTTATGGAAGTAGCTCTCAAGCATATCAGAATGCTATACTAGACCCTTCAGCTGATGACTTTCATTATTTTAGAGGTAGTGATTTTGATAATCAATCTACTAGTATTTTAAATAGATATAAAGATTTTAATAATATGGATGGGAATTCTGTAACTACAGAAAATTCACCTGAAAATTATCCAACTGCAGCCACTTCTCAGCCAAATTCAGAGGATTTAAATGGAGACCAAACTCTTAGTGAAACAGAAAGTTATTTCCAATATAAAATTAGACTTGATCCACAACAAATGATTGTTGGTCAAAATTATATTTCTGATATTTTAGAAACCACTGTAAAAACAGAAAATGGCAGCAATAGAAGCATTAAGTGGTATCAGTTTCGAGTACCTGTTTATCAGCCTGATAATACTTTTGGAGGTATTAGAGATTTTAAGTCTATAAGATTTATGAGATTAGTATTAACTGATTTTGTTCAACCTATTGTATGTCGTTTTGCAACATTTGAGTTAATTCGAGGAGAGTGGCGAAGATATAATTTTTCTTTAGCAGAACCTTCTGAGTATATACCAATAGACGAAGATAATATCACTAGTTTCGATGTTTCTGCTGTAAATATTGAAGAAAATGGAAATAGGAACCCAATAAACTATGTTTTACCCCCTGGTATTGTTCAAGAATTGGATAATACAACAACAACTCAAAGACAGCAAAATGAACAATCTTTGGTGTTAAAAGTTTGTAATTTAAATGATGGAGATTCAAGAGCAACATATAAAACAACAGAAATTGATTTGCGAACTTATAAAAGAATCAAAATGTTTGTTCACGCTGAAGGTGAAGAAGATAATTTAAATGATGGAGATTTATCATGCTTTTTAAGATTGGGGACTGATTTCACATCTAATTATTATGAATATGAAATTCCATTAATAGCTACCTCACATGGTGCATCAAGTGCTAATGAAATATGGCCTTCTCAAAATGAAATAGATATTGCATTTTCTATTCTTCAAGATGCAAAGAAAGAAAGAAATTCTAATGACAATAGTATCAATACTCCTTTCATTAAAAATATAAATGGAGGAAAAGTTACGATTGTTGGTAATCCGAATTTAGCTCAAGTGAAGACGATAATGATCGGTATAAGAAATCCTAAAAAGAAATCATTAAATGATTTAGATGATGGTTTATCTAAGTGTGGACAAATTTGGGTTAACGAATTGAGATTAACAGAATTTGATGAGCAAGGAGGATGGGCTCTTAACAGTAGAGTAACAACTAGATTGGCAGATTTTGCAAATATTACATTGTCAGGAAATATGAGTACTATCGGTTTTGGGTCTATAGAAAAAAAGGTAAACGAAAGACAAAAAAATAATTCTTATCAATATGATTTTGCGTCTACATTTAATCTAGGAAAATTTTTTACTGAAGATTATGGAATCAAAATACCAATGTATATTGGTAGATCCGAATCTATAAAAAACCCTCAGTATAATCCTCTTGATCCAGATATTTTGTTACAAGAATCATTAGAAATATTACCAAGTTCTGCCCAAAAAGATTCTTTAAAAAATATAGTTCAAGATTATGTTCAAAGAAAAAGTATAAATTTTACTAATGTTAGAAAAACAAAAATTCAAAAAAAAGGAGAAAAAATTAAAAAATCAAAAGTCTATGATATTGAAAACTTTACTGTTTCCTACTCCAAAAATGAAATATTTATAAGAAATATAAACACGGAATATAATAGAACGATTAATTATAAAGGAGCAATTACATATAATTTTAACACTCAACCTAAAAATATTAAACCTTTTGCCAAAATTAAGTTTCCTAATTCACCATATTTTAGACTTATAAAAGACTTTAATTTTAATACCATGCCCAAATCATTTTCTTTTAGAACAGATATTGATAGAAATTACAACGAGACAAAGTTGAGAAATTTAAGTAACTCAAATATGATAATAACTCCAACTTATAATAAGTTTTTTAATTGGAACAGATCATATGAATTAAAGTATGACTTAATGAGAACATTAAAGTTAAATTTTTCAGTAAATCAACAAGCAAATATTGATGAGCCACAGGGTAAAATTGATAAAACAGATCCATATTACCAGCAGAAAATTGATTCTATTTGGAATAATGTATGGGATTTTGGTAGAATTACAAATTATCATCAAAAATTTGGTTTAAATTACCAAGTGCCTTTAAATAAAATCCCAATTTTCAATTTTGCTTCACTAAATATGAGATATAATGCTAATTATGATTGGATGGCGGCATTGCCAGCGGTTTCAAGTTTAGGAAATACTATACAAAATTCAAATACTAAACAGTATAATGGTCAAATTAACCTTACAACCTTATATAACAAAGTTCCTTTCTTTAAGAAACTTAATCAAAATAGTACCAATCGAAGAAGTAATGTTAGAAACAGAGATGAAAAGTTAGGAAATAACGAAGAAGATAGGCAAACATTTAAATTTTTTAATCATCTTACTCGCTTTATTTTAGGTGTTAAGAATATTTCAGTCAACTACTCGGTCAACGAAGGGACATTATTACCAGGTTACAAGTATCAGTCTAAATTTTTAGGTCAAGATTGGCAGCAATTATCCCCAGGACTTGCATTTGCATTTGGAAGTCAAAAAGATATTAGATCAATAGCAGGTTCTAACGGCTGGTTATCCACAAATTCTGCATTAAATACAATGTATAAGACAAATTATACTAAGAATATTACTTTGAGAAGTACTGTTGAGCCTATTAAACAGTTTCGTATAGAAGTAACAGCTAATAAAACATCATCTAACAATTACAGTGAGTATTTTAGATGGGATGAAGATATAAGTTTCTTTAATTCTTTTACGCCAACTGAAACAGGTAGTTTTAGTATTTCATTTATTTCTTTAAAAACAGCCTTCAAAGTTGATAATGAAGATGGTGAATCAGAAATTTTTAATAATTTTAGAGAATATAGAGACAATATTGCACGAGAATTAGCAACAAATAATCCTAATTTTAGAGGACAGTTGATTGACCCAATAACTGGTTTTCCAACGGAATATATCACTGAGCCAGGTGATTCTGTAAAAACTTTGATCGGTGGCTATGGAGCTACTTCACAGGATGTTCTAATACCTGCTTTTTTGGCTGCTTATAGTGGAGGCAAACCATCTAATTCTAAATTAACAGCTTTCCCTTCAATTCCATTACCAAACTGGAGAATTACTTACGATGGTTTACTAAAGATCCCATATATTAAAAAAAGATTTAAGCAATTCAATATTGGTCATGCATATCGTTCAACATATACAGTTGGGTCTTTTCAAAACAATTTAAATTATATTGATGGTAATGAAATAAATTTAAATAATATGAGTTATCATGTGGAAAAAGAAATTTCACAAGTAACTATCAATGAACAATTTAGCCCACTATTTAAAATTGATATGACTTGGAAAAATAGTTTGTTAACTAAGTTTGAAGTTAAGAAATCACGTATTTTGGCATTATCATTAGCAAACAGTCAGCTAACAGAGACAGGAACGCAAGAGTATGTTTTTGGAATTGGATATCGTGTGAAAGATGTTGAGTTTAGTATGTTTTCAGGAGGAAGAGGAAAGAAAATATCTAGTGACTTAGATTTAAAATTAGATTTCAATCTTATGAGCAATAAAACTGTTATTAGAAAAATTATTGAAGATGTTGAGCAAATAACAATGGGTCAAAAGTTAATAAAAATTAAGTTTTCGGCAGATTATGTGGTTAATCAAAGGTTAAATATTAAAGCTTTTTATGACAGAGTAATTACAAATCCTTTTATTTCTACGACTTTCCCTAGTTCAATTACAAATTTAGGATTTAGTTTAAGATTTACTTTAGCAGGATAATTGTTGACTAATAAAAAAATGTATTTTTGACAAAAAAAAAATATGCACTTTCCAACTGAACTAAAATATACAAAGGACCATGAGTGGCTTAAAATAGAAGATAGTGTTGCATTTATTGGTATAACTGAATTTGCTCAATCTGAACTAGGAGATATTGTATTTTTGGACTTAGACACTGTGGGGGAAACTTTAGATAAAGAGGAAGTTTTTGGTTCTATAGAAGCGGTTAAAACAGTTTCTGATTTATTTATGCCTGTTAGTGGGGAGGTTTTAGAATACAATAAGTTATTAGATGATAACCCAGAACTTATAAATTCAGATCCGTATGGAGAGGGATGGATTGTTAAAATAAATGTTATAGACCATAATGAATTAAGCACATTATTGGATGCTGATGCATATAAAGATTTAGTTGAATAAAATTATGAAGCCAAAAAAAAACCCAGAAGTAAGTTTAGAGAATAAAAAGGGACTTTTCTTGCAAATAGGTCTAGTTATAAGTTTACTAATAGTTCTTGCAGCATTTAAATGGGAAACTAAAGAAGAAATTGAGCAAGAGGGTGAGGAGCAAGAAGTTGTTTTAGAAGACAGTGAGGTTGATATAACACAGCAACTTGAAGAACCACCTCCACCTCCACCTCCACCTCCACCTCCACCTCCACCTCCAGAAGTTATTGAGATTGTTGAAGATGATATAGAAGTAGAGGAAGAAGTAGTGGTTACAGATGCTGATGATGATGAAGATGATTATATAGAGGAAGAGTCAAACCCTGATCCTTTTACTGTGGTTGAACAAATGCCTGTATTTCCATGTATAACTTACAACAAAAAACAATTTTGCGGAGAAGAAGGTCTTTTTGCATATATTACAAAATCAATTAGATATCCTCCAATTGCAAAAGAATACAATATTACAGGTAAGGTTTATGTTCAATTTATGGTAGATAAAAAAGGAAATGTGACAGATGTAAAAGTTGTTAGAGGGGTAGATAAAAGTTTGGATAAAGAAGCTTTGAGAGTTATTAGATCATTACCGCAACATAAGCCTGGATTACAGCGAGGAGAACCAGCAAAGGTTATTTATACAATTCCAATTAATTTTACATTAAACTAACACTAGTTATACAAATTTTAACATATTTTATAGTAAATTAAATTATCATTCCTGCAGCAACGGTTTCGTTACTAGCTTCATCAACAAGAATGATACTTCCAGTATTTCTGTTTCTTCTGTATTCGTCAACAAACAAAGGTTTTGTAGTTCGAATAGAAATCCTTCCTATATCATTTAATCCAATAGCCTTATCACTTTCATTTCTATGTAGGGTATTTATGTCAATTTTGTACCTAACATCTTTTATTATGCATCTTGCTGTTTGAGAAGTATGTCTAATTGTGTATTTCCCTCTCATTATCATATTTTTTGAATTCATCCAACATATCATTAATTCTATATCTTGTTTTGATTTTGGCTGATTATTTTCTCTTACTATCATGTCTCCTCTACTAATATCAATATCATCTTCTAATGTCATACATACTGACATTGGAGAAAAAGCTTCCTTAATCGGACCATTAAAAGTGTCAATAGATTTAATTTTTGAGGAGAAACCAGAAGGAAGAATTGTAATTTCATCTCCTTTTCTAAAAACTCCACCTTCAATTCTTCCAGAATATCCTCTGTAGTCGGGATAATCTTCACTTTGAGGACGAATAACATATTGTATAGGAAATCTGCAGTCTACATGATTATGATCAGAACCAATATGAATGTTTTCTAATAAGTGCATTAAAGTTGACCCTTCGTACCATTGCATGTTTTTTGATCTTTCTACTACATTATCTCCTTTGAGTGCAGAAATAGGAATAAAGTTAACATCCTTTATTTCTAATCTTGAAGAAAATTTTTTAAATTCTAATTTAATTTTATCATATTTTTCTTTTTGATAGTCAACAAGATCCATTTTATTAATACAAACTGCAATGTGAGGAATTTGAAGAAGTGAAGCAATAAATGCATGTCTTTTAGTTTGCTCTATAACTCCGTGTCTGGCATCTACTAATAAAATTGCAAGATTTGCTGTTGAAGCTCCTGTAACCATATTTCTAGTATACTGTATATGACCGGGGGTGTCAGCAATTATAAACTTTCTTTTAGGAGTCGCAAAGTATCTGTATGCTACATCAATCGTAATGCCTTGTTCTCTCTCTGATCTTAATCCATCAGTTAAAAGCGCTAAATTAATGCCTTCTTCACCTCTTTGCTTAGAAGTTTCTTCAAGTTGATTTATTTGATCTTCAAAAATAGCTTTACTATCATAAAGTAATCTGCCAATTAAAGTGCTTTTACCATCATCTACGCTTCCAGCCGTTGTAAATCTCAACAGCTCCATATCTAAATATCCTTTAGTTTTATTCATAATATCTTTTTAAAAGTAACCTTCTTTTTTTCTGTCCTCCATAGCAGCTTCAGATCTTTTATCATCAGCTCTTCCTCCACGCTCTGTAACTCTTGTAGAGGCAACTTCTTCAATAATATCCTCTAATGAACTTGCTTTTGATTTTGTTACTCCAGTACATGTCATATCTCCAATTGTTCTACATCTAATTTCTAATTCTTCCCATTTTTCATTTTCATTAAGTGTTATATAGTCACATTTAGCTAAAAGTACTCCATCTCTATTTACTACTTTCCTTTTGTGAGAAAAGTAAAGAGAAGGAAGAGAAATTTTTTCATGTAAAATATATTGCCAAACATCCATTTCAGTCCAATTAGAAATAGGAAAAACTCTGAAATGCTCTCCAATTTTCTTTTTTCCATTAAACAAATTCCATAGTTCAGGTCTTTGATTTTTAGGATCCCATTGACCAAACTCATCTCTGTGTGAGAAGAATCTTTCTTTTGCTCTTGCTTTTTCTTCATCTCTTCTAGCGCCCCCCATTGCGCAGTCATATTTCCCTTCCTCTAATCCTTCCAATAAAGTTATGGTTTGTAAACCGTTTCTTGATGGATTTGCTCCAGTTTCTTCAATTGCTGTACCTTTATCTATAGAGTCTTGCACATATTTTACAATTAAATTTTCACCAGTTTCATTAATTAACTTATCTCTAAAAACTATAGTTTCAGGAAAATTATGACCGGTATCAACGTGCATTAAAGGAAATGGAATTTTTGAAGGATAAAATGCTTTTCTTGCAAGATGAAACATAACTATTGAATCTTTTCCTCCAGAGAAAAGCATAATAGGTTTTTCAAATTGAGCAGCAACTTCTCTTAGAATAAATATAGCTTCAGATTCAAGTTCTTTAAGATGGGTTAAATTATATGAGCTCATATGTAATTTATTGTTTAATAATTGGCATAATAAAATTAACAACTTGTTCAATTGAATGATCAATACTATTATTATTGGTATTAATTTCTAATCCGGGGTTTTTAGGAGGTTCAAAAGGAGAGTTAATTCCAGTGAAATTAGCTATTTGTCCATTTCTAGCTTTTTTATACAATCCTTTTGTATCTCTCTCTTCACATTTTTTTAAAGAAGCATTGATGTATATATCTATAAAATTTTCATTTCCAATAATATTTTTTGCGATTGATCTGATTTTAGCAGTTGGACTTACAAAGCAATTTAATGTAATGATTCCACAATTAAGAAATAGTGTAGATATTTCAGCAATTCTTCTAATATTTTCTTGTCTATCTTTTAGAGAAAATGAGAGATTGTTACTAATTCCTGAACGTATATTGTCACCATCAAGAAGTTTAGTTAAATAACCGGAAGAATGCAATTTTCTTTCAACTCCTTTAGCAATTGTTGTTTTTCCCGACCCTGATAGTCCTGTAAACCAAAATACTTTTGATGTTTGATTGAGTAACTTTTGTTTATCACCTCTTTGAAGTAATTCATCAAAAACAGGATAAATATTAGATTTTTTTTCTTCCATAGTTATATATACACAAATCTAAAAAAAAATTATCAAATTAAAATCCTTAAGATTTTATTAATATTTTAAGTAGATTTGGCTTTAAAAGATCATAAATGGAAAAAGATATTAATGAATATTTGGACTCTACATATTTGAAGACAGCCGATGAAGCAAAAATTTCAGAAGCGGAAAATAAAAAAACTCTCTTTTCAATAGTTGATGAGGCTATTTCTTGCAATTTTAAATGTATTATGATACGTCCACAATATGTTGCGGAAGTTTTTAAGAAACTTAATCAGACTAAAACATCAACTAAAGTTGGCACAGTTATAGACTTTCCTTTTGGAGATGGGTCAACTTTAAAAAAAGTTGATGAAGCTAAAGACGCCATTAAAAATGGTGCTTTTGATATTGATTTTGTTTGTGATTATAATGCTTTTAAAAGAGGTTATTTTCAAAAATTTGATACTGATATTATTGAAGGAACAAAAGTATGTATAGAAAATAAAAGACTTGCTAAATGGATTATAGAAACTGGTGCACTATCAAAAGAGGAAATAATGAAAATTACACAGAGAATAGTTGGTTTAGTGCAAAAATATTTTTTTAAAAATGCTAATGATGTTTTTATAAAAACATCTACAGGTTATTATAGTGGTTATGGAGCAACTATATCTGATATAAAACTTATTAAATCTTGTTCTGCAAATTTGAAAATAAAAGCTTCAGGAGGGATTTCATCTTATAATTTTGCAAGTGATTTGATTTTTGCAGGAGCGGATCGAATAGGAACTTCTAAAGCTAAACTGATTTATAATCAACAATAAAATATGGATTTCAAAAAAATACTAAAAACAGCTATTAATTCCTCAATTAAAGGAGGAGAAGCAATCATGAAGGTTTATGCCTCTGATTTTGAAGTTGAAAATAAATCAGATAATTCTCCTCTAACCATAGCAGATAAAAATTGCAATGAGGTTATTGAACATTTTCTTAAAAAAACTAATCTTCCTGTTTTAAGTGAAGAGGGCGCTTCTATCGATTTTGCTGAAAGAAAAAAGTGGAAATATTTTTGGTTGGTAGACCCCCTAGATGGCACCAAGGAATTTATAAAACGAAATGGAGAGTTTACAGTTAATATTGCAATGATTTTTGAAGGAGAGCCAATTATGGGTGTAATTTATGTTCCAGTAAAACAACATTTATATTTTGCAATGGATGGAATAGGTTCTTATAAAATTAAAATTAACTCATTCGTTGATAATATAGATGATTTAGTTTTAAGTGCAGAAAGGCTTCCAATTAAAAATGACAGAAGTAATTATGTCATTGTTGGCTCTCGATCACACATGACTAAAGAAACAGAATTGTTTTTTGAAGAAAAGAAAAAAAAATACGATAATATTGAGGTGTTGTCAGTTGGTTCATCTTTAAAGTTGTGTATGGTTGCAGAAGGTAGAGCAGATGTTTACCCTAGATATGCTCCAACAATGGAGTGGGATACGGGAGCTGGACATGCTATTGCAAAATTTGCTGGATTTTCTGTTACACAATATAATTCATCAAATGATGTAGTTTATAATAAGAAAGATTTACTAAACCCATGGTTTTTAGTTAGTTAAAAATGTTTAAAGTATTTTCGAAGTTTTTTAATGATAAAGATTTTTTTGAAATTTTTCAAAAGGGTGGGATTTCTTTTTTAATTAGAATTGGTGGACAGGTAATGGGTTTTTTAATGTCTTTAGTAGTTGCTTATAAATATGGCGCACAAGGTTTAGGTAGTTTTGTTTTAGCTATAACTGTCCTTAGAATTTTTACTTTACTCGCTAAGTTAGGTCTAGATACAACTTCTGTTAGGTTTATTGCTTCTTTTGCTAAACAAGATAAATGGCAAAATATAATCTTATTTAGACGTAAAATAATACTACTGATTTGTATAACTTCAGTCATTTCATCAATAACTATGTATTTTTTATCATCTAGTATTTCATCAATAATTGATGTTAAACGTCAATACTTGCAAATAGCATCTTTTTTTGTATTACCGATGACCTTTTTTATATTGCACTATCAGAGCTTAAAGGGGTTAAAAAGAATTGCTGAATTTTCATTCTTTTATAGAATGTCGCAAACTACTTTTACAATAATATCAATTTATATAATATCAATCTTTGTTAAAGATGATATAGTACCAGTATATGCTTATTTATCTGCTTTAATAATAGTTTCACTTTTATCTTATTTTACATATAGATTTTCGTTCTTTAAGATTAAAAAAGTGAACCCAGAAGAAGTTATTGAAGATTTAAAATTTAAAAATATTTTAAAAATTTCAATCCCTTTACTTTTTGCTCAGTCTGTACAATTTATTATGGCATGGACAGATAAATTAATGATTGGAAATATGATGGATGCTGAGAGTGTAGCAATATATGGTATTGCATTTAGATTTTCAATGATAGTAAGTATAACATTGATGGCAATTAATAGTATTGCTGCTCCAAAGTTTGCTGAAAAATTTGCATTAAATGATCTGCAGGGAATGGGAAAGATTGCTTTACAATCTTCAAAAATAATTTTCTGGGCTACATTGCCTCTTGCAACTATTTTATTACTTTTCCCTAAATTTTTTATGGGTTTGTATGGTGTAGAATTTTTAGTAGGGTTTGAAGTTTTAAGATGGTTAATAATTGGCAGATTAATAAATGCTTTTTCTGGTTCTGTAGGAAATTTAATGCAGATGTCTGGTCAGCAAAATATTTATATGTATATATTAGTGATTGGTGCAACAATTAACGTTGTTTTAAATTTATTTTTTATACCTATTTATGGAGTAAATGGCGCTGCTTTTGCTAGTGTAGCTAGTTTAACTTTTTGGAATGTATCTATGGTATATATGGTTAAAAAGAAATTTGGTTTTTTCACAATGTATATTCCCTTTGTTAATAAATAGTTATGAAGGAGAAATTGCCAAATTTTTTAATAGTAGGTGCTGCTAAATGCGGAACTTCTTCGTTACATAATTATTTAAATCAACATCCTGATATATTTATGCCTACATATACAGATGAAGGTTTAAAAGTTAAGGAGCCAAGATTTTTAATAAAAGAAAAAGTAAAAGAAAGACTTCCTAAAGGAATATGGGATTTAGAGTCTTATAAATTATTATTTAATAAAGCTGTAAACGAAAAAGCTATAGGAGAGTCTACTGTTCTTTATTTATATTTTTATCAAACAGCAATCAAAAACATAAAAAAGTATCTAGGAAATGATGTTAAAATAATTATTATGCTAAGAAACCCAATTGAACGTGCATATTCAGCATTTTTATTTGCATCTAGAACAATGCAAGAAAATTTATCATTTAGAGATGCTTTAAAAAATAGTACAAAAAGATATAATAATGATTTAAGTTTGAGTCCCATGATTTTATATAAGGAATTAGGATTATATTATAGTATGGTGAAAGCTTATATTGAAAATTTTAAACATGTACATTGTATTATTTACGATGATTTTGTGACTAATACCAATGAAGAAGTATTTAAAGTTTTTAATTTTTTAAATGTCAATGATAAGTACAATATTGATACTTCAAAAGTTATTAATTCTGGGGGTATGTTATGGAATTCAAATATTACAAAAGAATTATTAATGGGAAGAGGGGTATTAAAAAGAATAATAAAAATTATTACACCAAAAAAAGTTAGAATTAAAACAAAGAAAAAATTAGTGAAAAAATTTACAAGTAGAGCCCCGGAAATAGATGAAGATATAAGAAAAAAATTGTTTTCTTTTTTTAATAGTGACATCAGAGAATTAGAAAAATTAATTAATAGAGATTTAAGTGTATGGCGTTAAAACTAGATCTTCCAAATCTTTTAATTGTAGGCGCAGCAAAATCTGGCACTACATCATTACATAATTATTTAAAGCAACATCCTCAAATTTACATGAGTGATCATAAAGAGCCACATTTTTTAATTAACTCTGAAATTGGAAAAGATAGAATTCACAAAGCAATTTTAAAATTAGAGCATTATAAAGAAATGTTTAAGACACAAGAACATTATTTATATAAAGGAGAATCAAGTGTTATGTATTTAGCATATCCACAATATTCCATAAAAAATATTAGAAAATATTTATCACCAAAAGTCAAAATAATTATAATGCTAAGAAACCCTGTTGAAAGAGCATTTGCCGGCTACTTACATAATCTTAGATATAACCCCATGGAGGATCTAACTTTCGATGAGGCACTTAATGCTTCAGAAGAAAGATATATACAAAATAAAAATATTTCTCCTGATACTAGATACCTTCATGTTGGAATGTATTTCTCTCAAGTTTCTTCTTTTTTAGCAGAATTTAAGGATAATGTTCATATTATTCTTTATGATGATTATGTTGAAGATATAAATAATTGTTTAGAAAAGGTTTTTGCATTTTTGGATCTGGAAAATATAAAAGTAGATACTTCAATTAGACATATGCAAGGAGGGTGGAGATTTAGAAACAAGTTTTTAAGAAATGTACTTATCCCTGATAATAAAGTTAAATCCTTTTTTAAGATGCTTATTTCAAACAATGAAATTAGAAGTTTATTAAGAAAAAAAGTAATGCATTTTGGTACTGTCAAAACAAATAAATTAAGTATTGAAATGACTCGAAAATTAACTCATTATTATCAAGAGGATATTAGAGAATTGTCAGATTTGTTAAATAGAGATTTGAGCCATTGGGTTAAATCAATTGATCGCCCTGATTAGATAAAATAATTTAATTAATGAAAAACAAATTATTAAATAATCTTATTGTATTTATGCTTCTTTCCAGCACTGGAGGGCTATTGTTTGTATTTAATAGAAACCTTTCTTTTTTATTATTCTCATTATTTATTATTTGTGGTTTTTTTTTACTTAGAAAAGGGTTGAAGTCAAAAAACTTTTATTCATCTTTGTTAGCATTTTGCACTGTAATAGCGTTATTTATAATTAATTTTTTTATTGCAGAGGTTCAACCTCAGTCATTAACTAAGTACTCTTTCTTTGGAGTTATATTTTTTACGACCACACTTTCTTTGATTTATTTTAATAATCAAGAAAATAAAAACGCATTAATTGACAGCTTATATTTTATTCTTAAACTTATTCTTCTCCACTCCATAATTAGTTTTATTTTATATCCTGTAGTCGAAAATAATTTAGATGTAATTAAGGCTTACATGGGTAATGGAGAGGAAAAACACACAACAAAAACATTTAAATATTTACTTTATTATATAGATATTAGTGAAAAGCCTGAAGCTCAAGTCACTTTATTTGGGATAAGTTTAGTTAGGAATTCAAGTATATTTTGGGAGCCAGGTATTTTGCAATTTTATCTAAATCTTTTGTTTTTTTTAGAAATTAGTTTTTTCAAAAGAAAAAATTATATAATGATTTTAACAGTACTTGCTATTCTATCAACTTATTCTACTACGGGTCTTTTGTTACTTATGGTTCAAATCGTTTATTTTTTAAATCGACAGTTTGATAAAAAATTTTCAGGTATTCTTATCTTCATTATTGCAGTCCCTATTTATATTATGTTAAGTTCTAATATAAATACAAAAATTTATGGTGAAGGGGAATCTTCATTTCAAAAAAGATTATTAGATTTTACTCAGCCATTGTTTATTGCAATTGAGCATCCAATTAACGGAATAGGATTAGATTTAGACAAGTTTTCTAATTTTAGAACTGATTTTTACACTGATTCTGACTTATTACAGCGTTTTTATAAATCCATTTCTGTCACACAAAATAATCAAACAACATACAGAGGTAGTACCAATTCTTTCACATATTTATTAGCTGGTTTAGGATTCCCAACTATGCTGCTTTTAATTTATGCATTTTTAAAGCAACAAATAATAAGACGTCATAAAATGATTTTCATTATTCTTATATTTGTTTCTGCAATGTCAGAACCTTTATTACATAAACCATTCTTTTTTATGTTTATTATTTCAGGTTTAATTAATTTTTTTGATAAGATAATAGCCAATAGATCAAGTTTATTATGAAAAATGTTTTAATAACAGGTGGTGCTGGTTTTATAGGAAGTAGATTATGTGAAAAATTATTTGAGCAAGGATATTTAGTAACTATCTTAGACAATTTATCTACTCAAATTCATGGTAGTAATGAATCTTCTTTGCTTAAAAAAATAAAAGATAAATGTATTTTTATAAAAGGAGACGTTAGAAATAAGGAAGATTGGAAAAAAGCAATTAATAATCAAGAAATTATAATTCATTTGGCAGCAGAAACCGGTACAGGGCAGTCAATGTATGATATTGCTAATTATACTGAGGTTAATGTTATGGGTACAGCAAATATGCTTGAAGTACTCTCAGATAATAAAGGT
>CEWG01138931.1_pt1 | contig 22369 bp, 21 predicted proteins | sample 361411 | NCBI WGS metagenome assembly CEWG01 (sample SAMEA2622173, study PRJEB7988) | marine metagenome | biome: marine biome (ENVO:00000447); feature: surface water layer (ENVO:00002042); material: "saline water (ENVO:00002010), including plankton (ENVO:xxxxxxxx)" | depth 5 m | reverse complement strand
TAATTAAAGATGGTTTGTCCTTTAAAGAATTTGTAGATAAATCTTGGCTTTTGCCTGAAGAATATTACCCAAATAGATATTCTGTAATGGTCCATGGAATAGGTCTTTGTGATGAGTGGCCAGCAATTAGATATCCAACAGATGGTGGAGAGCGAAGTGGAACCTTTCAAAAAAATATGACTATAACAGTTGAGAGCTATATCGGTAAAATAGGCGGTAAAGAGGGTGTTAAATTGGAACAACAATACCTTATTGGTGAAAATGGACTTGAATTACTGTCTCATCATCCATTAGAAGATATTTAACTTTTATATTATATCTGTTCCAATCCCAATTGATGAATTTGATAAACCAAATTTACAACCTTTAATATTATCAACCAAAACTGGTGGTACAGTTATTAAAAAAAATTTAATAATATAATCAATTTATTTTGAAAGTTTTAATATGTTTGACTCAAAGGACAGAAAAAATTGAAACACTCCGTTACCAAGCGGTCCAGCCACCATCTATTGTAAACACTCCACCTGTTGCATAAGAAGACTTTTCACTTAAAAGATATTCAAATACACCAGAGGTTTCTTTGCTTGTCATCATTCTTTTTTTAGGACTTACCATTGAATAACTTTTTACAAATTTTTTATTTATATTTTTATTAATTACACCACCTAAAATGACAGTGTTGATATTAAAATTTTTGGCATAAAGTGTTGCGAGATATTTTGTCATCATAATTATTGAAGATTTAGATAAGCAATAACCAATATGTTTAAAGCTGTCTTCATACAAAAAATGCTTTGGTGAAACCATCCCATATAAAGATGAGATCGTGATGATTTTTCCTTTTTTATTATTCTTTATATAATGTCTACACAAATTAAATGGAGATATTAAGTTGGTATCAAGGTAAAAATTAATTGAATTTGTATTTAATGTTAATGGATCATTGTCAAATTTTGTATCTTTTTGTGGATTTAGACCATGACATATTATCAACCCATGAATTAGTTTATTCTTTTTAAAGAAACCTGAGATGAACTTTTCATCTATTAAATCATGTCCAAGTTTAAGATCTAATTTAATTATTTCATATTTTTTAGATAAATCTTTTACCAATTGTTTGCCAATTAAACCTTCAGAACCTGTTATAATTACTTTCATTTAAAATATTTTATAGTTTTTAATAACATGGAAGACTGTAGTTTGGCAATTTTTAAGTTCCTATAATTTGTTTTAAAGATCATAAGTTGTTTTTGAATTTTTTCAGCAACAGGACATATACCCCTTTTATAGTAAATATCTTTATAAATATTTTTGTTAATACTTTTAAAATTGTTTTTTGATATTACTGGTTCCAAGTATGGAACTGACCATGCACCTCTAATAATATCACCACCGAATTGTAAATATTTCTTCTTAAAATCTTTTTGACTTATACCTCTCATTTTATCTCCTTGGTATTTGGCAGCTAAAGCCCAATAGCTATTAATAGAATTTTTATAAGTTTTTTGAGGAATAAAAAAATCAGGATATTTATGAATTACTTGTAAAAAAAAATTAGCAGATTGAATTCTCAGTTTTGTTAATTTTTCTGCTCTTTCAACTTGAGCCAAAGCAATGGCAGCGTTAAATTCTGGCATCCTATAATTCCATCCAATTTCATCATGTCTTTTTAAATCAGGATCAAGCAAGTCTTCTTTTCTAAATTTAATTGAGTCAGAATTGCTATTTAGTTTTATGAAACCATGATTGCTAAATTTTCTCATTTTTTTTGCAAGTATTTTATCGTTAGTAATCGTGATACCACCTTCACCACATGATAAATGTTTTGAATTCTCAAAGCTAAAACTAGAAATATCACCATAGTGACCAATTATTTTATTATTATATGTAGAAAACATGCTTTCGGCATTATCTTCTATAATTCTAATTTTATGTTTGTTTGCAATTTTTTTAATCAAATCCATTTTAGGTGATTGACCAAAAACAGATACTACAATTATAGCTTTAGTTTTTTTAGTAATTTTTTTTTCAATTTCATCAGGTCTAATATTAAAATCATCTTCATCAATATCCGCATACACTGGGATCGCATGAGAATGTATTGTTGCTGATGTATCCATTATAACAGTTAGCGCTGGTGATATAACTTCATCACCAGGTTTTACTCCACAAGATATTAAAGCGGCATGTAGTGTGGATGTTCCTGAGTTAAAGCTTATTGCATATTTTTTCTTATATTTTTTTGCAAATTTTTCCTCAAAATTCTGACGCCAAGAATTAGCATTTTTTGGTAATTTTTTACTTAGTACTAATTTTAAATATTTTAATTCGTTACCAAGATATTTAGATGAATTTTTCATTTTTTTAAAATAAGATTAGTATTCTTCAATTGATTATTTTTCCAATCATTAATTCTATGTTTATTTATTTTTAATATTTTAGGATATTTATTTATAATACTAATAATTTCTAACGTACTTAAAAAAAAATTTTTTTTAAAATTATTTATTAATGTTTTAAAAAATAAATGATCTTCTGGATAATCTAGAGTTAATCTTATATTATCTCTGTAATATTTTTTGTTAATTCTCTTTAATTGTTCACAATTAAACAACCCTGTGTTAGTAAAATAGACATTCATCATTTCTGTTTTACGAGTATTCTTGATTTTACAAACTTCCTCTAATGCTTTAGTTTTAATTCCATAAGTAAAAAGACCACAAATTAACTTTTTACCTTCTATAAAATCTGGTTTATTTTTAAGATATTGTTTAAAAGCTTTGTCTATTAGCTCAGGGTCAAATAATGGATCATCACCGTCAATTGTTACAAAAAAATCAATCTTAAATTTTTTTGCAGCATCTTTCCATCTTTTTAACTTGTCTATTGCATCTCCTCTAAATGTATCTATTTGAAATTTCTTAGCCGTTTTAACTAAATTTAAGTCAGATTTATTTTTTGTTGTACATAAAATTATTTTGCACTTTGTTTTAATTTTTGAAGTTCTTTTAAAAATATACTCGATATAAGATGTGTTATTAGTAAATTCTAGGTTACATTTTCCAGGTAATCTTTTTGAACCATTTCTGCAAGTTATAAAAACTCCAAAATTCATAATATAAAATATCTTGTAAGTTTAAAAAAAATATTTGTAATTAAAAATATACTATAATATATCGTGATAATGACAAAAATAATTGCTGAAATTGGAATAAACCATAACGGAGATATAAATAAAGCTAAACAATTAATATTAATGGCTAAAGATTGTGGCTGTGATTATGTTAAATTTCAAAAAAGAAATCCTGATATTTGTGTTCCTGAAAATCAAAAAAAAATAATGAGAGAAACTCCTTGGGGCTACATGTCTTATTTAGATTATAAAAAAAAAATTGAATTTTCAAAAGATGATTACAAAATAATTGATGATTTTTGTAAAGAGGAGAATATTGAATGGTTTGCATCAGTATGGGATTTGGATAGTTTAAAATTCATAGAGCAGTTTAATGTTACAACTCACAAGATTGCATCTGCAATGGTCACAAATTTAGAATTAGTTAAAGAAATTGCTATGTGTAAAAAATATACATTTATTTCAACTGGCATGTGTGAGTTAGAAGATATTGATAAAGTTGTGGATATTTTTAAAGAGGTAAATTGTGATTTTGAACTTATGCATTCGGTAAGCACATATCCTGCAGCTGAAAAAGATTTAAATCTTTCTCTAATTAGTTTTTATAAAAAAAGATATAATTGCAATGTAGGTTACTCAGGTCATGAGTCTACAATTTCTCCTTCAGTAATAGCTGCTGCTTTTGGTGCATCATCTCTAGAGAGACACATTACATTAGATAGATCTCTTTATGGGACTGATCAATCAGCATCAGTTGAAAGAAGAGGTTTAATGGAGCTTGTAAATATGGTAAGAAAAATACCTATTGTTTTAGGAACTCCCCAAAAGAAAATGTTAGAAGTAGAAAAACCAATTGCAAAAAAAATGAGATATTGGGTTAAACAATTTTAAAAATCTTCATAATTATATTTAATTTTTGATTTGAAGTTCTTTTGGAGTTAATCTTTTTTGATAAATATAACCATAGCGTAATTATACATTAAATGTATAAATATTTAATAATATTTATAATGAATTTTATACTAAATAAAAAAATAAAATGAAAATTATTGTTAATAAAAATTTGGTATTAAGGAAGTATAATAAAAAAGATAAATTAGCTTTATACGAAAATTCTACAGATCCACTTTTCATAAAATATCTTGAATATAAGAAATTTTCAAAAAACCAATTTAATTTGTGGTTGAAAAAAAAACTTAAGACTAAAAATGAATTTTTTTTCGTAATAGAATATGAAAAAAAAGCAATTGGTACTTATTTATTGAATATTACAGGTATTAAAAATCAAAATTGCAATCTAGGATATGGAATTTCTACTAAATATTCTGGACAAAAAATTTTCACTAAAGTTACAAGAAAAATTTTAGAAACATTTCAAAATATAAAAAAGTTTAGCGCTATCACGAGAGTTGATAATTTACCAAGCATTGAAGGTCTTAAAAAATTAAAGTTTAGAAAAGAAGGTGAATTAAAATCCTATTATTATGACTTAAAAACAGAAAAATATTATAATGCAGTTATTTTATCTTATGTGAGAAATAAATGAATGAATAGATTTAAAAGAACCTAAGTTAAATTTTTTATGATTATTTACCATGACAATATTAAAGATGATGCATGCAAGTTGATCATTGATAAATTTGATGAATTGAATGAAAAAAAAATTGTTAGCCAAACAACCAATGATGATATTCGAATTTTTGGTTTTGAAAAAGTTTTGGATAAAGATATCACAAATTTACTTTTTGATATTGATAACAAAGCTTCAATAAAATTTTTTAAAAAAAAACCTATTTATCAAACTCTTATGGTCAATAAAACTTTCGTGCCATCTGAAAAATTAGGTTTAGGTAGTGGAGCAGGCTGGCATAGAGACTCTTATTTAAAAAAACAATTGAAAACAATTTTTTATTTAACAAAAGTAAATATTGAAAATGGTCCATTTACTTATTTAGAACCTAAATTAAAAATTTTCAGCAGACTTTATCCGATGCAAACAAGATTGGCAGAAGATTCTGATGAAAAATTAAATTTTTGTTCAAACAAAGTTTCTATCACATCAAATAAACCAGGTTTAGGGTTTTCTATTATTACAAATTATATTCATAGAGGGATACCTTTAACAAAAGACGTGAGGTACGCAATTACAGTTTACTCAAGCTTTAATAAAAAAAATAATTTTTTGGAGAGTTTAAAAATAAGAATATAAATTTTTATGCATGAAATGACTTCTAAAATCTATTTTGCAATTATTCTATCTGATTACCAGGAATTAAATTTTATAAGATATATAAATTATTTTAATATAAAAGATAAAATAATTTTAATTAAAAAGTCTGATAGTAAAAAAAATTTTTTTAAATTTCCTAAAAATGTAAAAAAAAAAAACTTTTCAAATAAATATGCTTTTTTATTTTATTTTTTTTTAGTTTTATTTAGAAGTAGTTTTTATAAAAAAAAATTTATCTTCGGTAATCCAGCTGGTAAATTCTGTACCTTTTTGAGAAAATTTATAAATGGCAAAAATCAAATTTATGTAGATGATGGATTGCAAACAATTAATTATGATTTTAGTCAATTAAAAAAAAATTGTACTATTTTTACATTGTACAATATTAGCCTTCCCTCTAAAATTAAAAAAATTCAGTACTTTCCAAAATATTTAAAAAAAAGAAAAAAAACATTTAATAAATATTTATTTATTGGTGCACCGTTTGTATCATTCAGAAATTTGTCCAGTGATAAATTTAAAAAGATATTGATAATGCTATCAAACAAAAATAAAAAATTTTATTATTATCCTCATAGAAATGAAATTATAGAACCATCACTATTACCTAATAATTTTAAAATTATTAAAAGGTCATCAAGCGTAGAAAAATTTGCATACAATTATAAATATAATTTTAAATCAATTTATTCATTTGGTTCAAGCTGTTTGGTTGAAATTATTCATTTTTATAAAAAAGAAAATATAAAAGTTATTGATCTAAAACAATGGATTGTAAATTCAGATAAAAATCCTGAACTACTTGAAAAAACAGAGAAAAATAATAAATATTACAAAAAACTTAAAATTGATATTATTCAACTAAAAAAAAATAATAATTAATTTATTATACCAAAAAAAATAATTCAGAATAAATTTTCATACAAAAAATTTAATTAATTTCATTTTTTTTCATTCATAGTTTTGATATTTATTTATATTTCATTTTTCTTGAGCTGTTGATTTCTCTCAAAGATGTATCACAACAATTTTTGAAATTTATTAGATTTAACTAGAAAAATATCAAGCCAAAATTTTCTGGAATTTTTGATTATATTTTTTTGACTTTAGAATATGCCTTATAATATGGTAAAAATCTAAAAAATAAAGAAAAGATGTATATTTTATTTCATGAAAAAATTAAAGTATAGATAATATGATAAAAAATTAATAAGTGATAGCCTTCCGAATATGTCATACGATTTTAAATTAACTGAATTATCTTTTACAAATTTTTTAAAATTTATTTTTTTTCTAACTTTCATTGATTTCATACTATTTTCAACACACCGAATTTTAATATCATTCAATGTAATTGACTCATATGTATATAATCCTGCTGTTTCTAATTTTACTTGGGCTAATTATGTATTTTTATTTTGTGTTTTTTTATTTGTCTTCTTTTATACATTTTTAATATCTATTTTTGTTCCAAAAAAAACATTTAAAATAAATCTTAAAAAAAAAACATTTTTTTTATTAATATTTTTTTTATTTATATCTTCACTTTTTTTATTTTTTGAACAGCAAAACTATAAAATAAGATACACTCCGGGAAGCATCACTACATTTGCTGGTATTTTAGCAGTTATAAATGGAACTTTATTATTATGTAGCTTTATTATTTATCAAATAAATAGAAAAGAACTTAATTTAAATATTTTTTTTTTAATAATAATTAGTTCAATATTAAGTTTAGATGGCCTAGCTAAAGGTCTGACTATTTTTTCAATGATTTTTATTGAATTTTATAGATTATCAAATAAAAAAAAAATTTACTTTATAATACTTTCCACAATATTATTACCAATTGTATTATATATGTCATTCTTTTATAAATACGCTTATTCAACTGATAATTTTGTTTTATTAGAAAAATTTTCAGGTTCTTTGGAATATATTTATGAATTTGGAATTCCCCGCGCGTCAGTTCATGGTGAGCAGTTGTATTCTTACGTATCTGGTGATTTGTCTATTTCTAACTATAATTATCTTTTTAATGTTATAAATGAGACTTTTTTTAATAGATTTAAAGTGATATTTAACGATGGAAATAATTTATTTTATCCAAAAACAGTTGGACAATCTATTTCATTTGACATGTTTGGCTCAAATGCCAAAGGAGGGTCCAGCCCAGGTTATGTATTAAGTGCAATAAGTTTCTTTCCATTTACCTTACCTTTAATATTCTTATTAGTTTCAATTTTCAAAGAAATATCTTTAAAATTTAATGAAAGAGTAAATTTGATACAAGTTGCTTGCTTTTGTTATATTTTTAAGGGAATTAGTGCAAATTTATTAGATATGTTAGGTTTTATAGACATAGGACTTTTCATGTTGTGTTTGGTTTATATATCTTGCCATGTTAAACTTAAAAACTTCAAAAAAAAAGATTATCTTAATATTTAATTTAAAATATTTTAATTTATTTACTTAAAATAAACTAAAGAATTATTCTTATGATACTCACAATTTTTTCTTATTTTAAATCTATTGAAAATAAGTCATATATTTTTGCAAGGTTTGTATCAGTTTTAATTAAACCATTATTATTATTTATATGTTTGTTTTTTAATTTTGAAGAATTTGGGACATTAATAGCAATGGTGTTCTTGGTAAGTGCTATGAACATGATGTTAAGTGGTGTGCCAATTTACAGAAATTTTTTTATTGGCATCAACAGTAACTCAGAATCAAAAAAAAGATATTTCAAAAAAAAATATAAATCTGAAATTGTAATTTTTTTTTTTATTTCATTAGTATTAATTTTACCAGTCAATTTATTTTTTAATAATGATTTTGAAATTTATTTTTGTTCAGTATTAATTTTTTCAATAGAAAAAATTTATGACGAAATTCAAAGATTTTTAATATACAAAAAAAAATTTTACACCTGGTCAACTATAACTAATTTAAAAAATTTTACATTAATAATTTTTCTATTCAATCCTTTGATGAATATGAATATTTTAATATTATCATTTATATATTTTGTAATAAATTTTTTTAAGCTATCCAAATTCATAAAATTGGACTTTAATGTAAATAAAAAAAAACAAATTAATCAATTTATTTCATCTCTTTGGAAAAATAGAAATATATTCTTAATGACCTACATGTTGTTATTTTATAATATAGGAGATAGAATAGTCATTGGTAAATTGTTTCCAAAAAACTTAACAGAATATATTTTTCTAAGTAATATCTTGAGCCTACCCCTCCTAACTATTTTTTATTTCTATATATCAAAATACAGAGCAGAGTTTGTAAAAAATATCTTTGATCTTAAAGGAGTGTTATTAAGTAATAAATTTAATTATTTAATGATAATAAATTTTTCTTTGGTAATTATTTTATTGTTAATTTACTATAATCTAAATTTATCAAACATCTCAAAAATATCCATTGTACTACTTTTTATAATTTATTTGATTAAATCCTATGACTTAATAATAAATGAAATTATTTATTGGAAAAAATTTTATAAAGATTTTTTATATTTTGAGTTTTTGTTTTTAATATTATTTTTGGTTCTTTTTTCAGCCACAGGATATTTTAATTTTTCTTTAAATATATTTCTTTTGAATTTCTTATTACTTTTTTTATTTAAAATTATATTTAAAATGAGAATATATTTGAAAAAAAATATTTATATTAAAAAATTAAGTAAACCAAAACATAAATAAAGCTTAATAAATTAAAAATTTTTATTTAGGTAAATTATTTTTTATATATTTATGGTTACCAACTCATCACAGATTGCTTAGTTTTTTAAAATATATTTCATTGTATTTTTTTAACTTCAATAAATTTTATCAAAATAATCTCTAACTAAAAACCTCTGACATCGATGACTATAACTTGCATATAACGTCCAGAATTTTAAAAAGCTGAATTTTTAAAAATCATTTTACTAAACATTTTTGCAAAACCCTCTTTAGGCATAAAAATATAAACAGAGTATATAATTTTTTTATCAAATCGAACTGGTATTCATTTTGCAATATCTTCACTAAGATAATAGTGATTTATCTCCCATTAAGTACCCTTGAAGTGTATTGCAAGTTAATACTACAGGCGTAAACCCTCTAAAAATAATATTTATTTTTTTTAATTTGTTTAATTTTTTCGTTTTATTAAACTTTGTAACCATAAATTAAATAATTTTTTTAATGACAAAAAGGACATTAATATAAATATTGTAACTGATATAAAGAAACTAAATAACATTATAAAGTGTCCAAAATTTCTGTATTCTATTGATATAACATCATTTGGTATTAAATAAAGTTTCAGGCCAGTCTCGTGGTCAAAATTAATTTTTGATTTTTTAATAATTTTTCCATTTATATAAATTTTAGTTTTTTCAAGATTACCATTATAATATGGATAGTTTATAAAAACGTTTTGATTTTTTTTAATATTTATATCTCTAGGAATTAACCATTTATTTTGAAATTTGGTTATTTCTAAATTTCTTAAATTATCATTAGCATCTATATATTGATAAGGTTTGTTTTCGTAATTTATTTTATAAATATTTACATCGTAAAATTTATTAATTTTGTTGTGAATTTTAAATTCTGTTTTACATGAGCCAATTTTATCAAATTGTTTTTTAAATTTCTTTTCAAAAATATTTTTTTTATCATTTAATAATAAGGCATATTCAATTTTATACTTTTTAAAAAAATCTATATCATTTATATATTCAATTGATTTTGCAGCTGAGACATTTTTATACATTAAATAAATTTCAGGTCTTTTTTTTTCTCTATATTTGTAAACAAAATCTAAATTGTTTTTAGTTTCTAATTCAGAAGTATAGGTGGTTAGTATATTAAGCATTCTTTTTCTTCCATTTTCTGGAACACCAGTAACAATAACTCTAGCATGAGTTTGATCTTTGATTATATTATTTAGACAACCAGAAAATTCCAAATATTTTTTTTTATTTAAATTATGATTAGTTGCATTTTTATATGCATAAGTAATATCGTGAGGATGAAAAATTTTTAATGAATGAGGCATCATTATAAAAATAAATATAATGATAAGTTTTAAATTTTTTTTAAATAGTAAGACACTTAAGAATAGAAAATAGATTAAAATTAGTTTGGAATTAAGCAATAAAATGTTTAAATTTTCATTTAATACAATTTGACTAAATCTTTGTGTCAAAAAAGTTAATGTTGAGTTTAAATCTAAAAACTTAAACCCTTCATAAAAAGCGTGCTTTAAAAAAGTTTGATTAAACATATCTAATAAAAACGAAATAAGAAGTAATGAATAAATTTTTTTAGATTGATTATTATAAAAAAAATAAATGATATTTATAAAAATAAAAAAATTTATGAAAATAAATGGGATTGAATTAAACTTTTTAATATACTTCGAGTTTGACATTAAGTATGAAAATAACTCTGTATTTACAAAATAATTGATAAAAAACGTAATAATTATTATTGCTAAAATAATTTTATTATATTTTTTTAAATTCTTATTTTTCAATAAACAGTAAACTGATAGCAATAAGGCTCCAATAGGAACAAATAAATTTTGAGTGGCAACATATAGCTTTCCATATAAAATGGAGTAAAAAAAATTGTTAAAATCGTTAATAATAAACTTGGAATTTAATGCTGAACTAAAATTGAATATCAGCTGATTTTGACCGTCATTTGCTATAAGGTTTGATAAAATCCAACCAATCCAAAAAAAGAAATTAGAACATATAAAAAAAATGTTTTTTTTTATGTCACTTTTTTGAATATCATTGAATGAAAATAAAATTATAAACCCAAGGTATGTAAAAAATATATATAGAGGAAATAGTATTGAACATATTAGAGGGGAAATAATAAAAACAGCAAAATAAAATTTATAATTAATTTCCTGCTTATAAAACACTCTCAAAAAAAATATTAAATAAATAAAATATAAAAATATGTCTGACAATAAAGGTGTATTTTCATAATCAGCGTTTAAGTTCCAACTAAAGATAAAAAAAAGTGCAAAACAAATTGTAATATTTTTTTCTTTATCAAAATAATATTTTTTTTCAAAAGAAGTATTTTTTCTTTTAAAATCTAATAAAAATAAAATATCTTTTCTACAACATACATAAAATAATATTGCAGAAAAAAAAGTAGAAAAAAATATTGAATATGCACCTAATCCAATCAAATCCATTAAATAAAATGGATTAAGGATATTAAATTGAAAATAAGCTAAATCTGTAACAAAATTAGAATGAAAGTTATATAAATTTAAATTATGAGGAAAAGTATTTAAAATCTCCAACAATTTTTCTATAAATAAATCTACCTGATTTATATTACGATTATCATGCCAAGGTATATCATACCACCATCCTCCGGTTGCATAATCATGTCTGAATAAAATAAATTTATTTGTGAAAATCCAATTATACAGAATAAGTAACATAATAAGTTTTTTAAAAAATATATATTATTGTTAACCTACAATCATTACACATATTTATGCAATATATTATAAATTTATTTGACAATTTCGCTATTCTAAATTTCTTGGTGTTAGTTTATGCGTCTGATAATAAGTATGATTATCTAAATTTTAAACACAAAAGTTAAAATATAATTTTATGAATAAATGCATCCCACATATTAGCGTTATAATACCTTTTTTTAATGAATTAAAATTTATCAATCGCACTATAAATTCAGTTTTAATTAACTCAACATTTATAAAGAACAAAGAAATAATTATTGTGAATGATGGTCCATATCATGCAGATGATATTTTAGATAATTTGGAGGATAAACTTATTTCATTTGTTAAAATCAAAAATAATAAATTTGCAAAAGGTCCAGGCGGTGCGAGAAATACAGGTATTGAGTTTTCAAAAGGAGAAATTATAGCATTCTTAGATGCTGATGATTTTTGGTTACCTGGTAAATTGAAGGCGCAAATGCAAGAAATTAAAAAAGGAGCTACTTTTGTTGCAACATCTTATCAACTTGATAAAAGTAAAACGATAATAAACCCACCAAATAAAATAGATAAACCTGAAGATGTATTTCTGCGTCGCGGAATTGGCACTTCAACAGTAATATTAACTAAAGAGCTTTTAGAAAATCATAAATTTAGAGAGATACGATTTGCGCAAGATATTGATTTTTGGTTCACATTAGCAAAAAGTAAAAAATTTAATTATGCAGGAATATCTGAAGTATTTGCTGAATATAATACTGGTGGCTCAACAAAAAATAAGTGGGTTCAGCTTTATTATGTAAATAAGATTCTAGCTCTAAACAATACAAATATTCTAATAAGAATTAGATTTAATTTTAGCTATATACTGATTGGCCTATATAATCATTATATTAGGAATTTACTTTTTAGTCGTAAATAAAAAATTAATGGACGATAAGCAAATAGAAATTGAACGTTATAAAAAAAGAGCTCAGCGAATTTTTAATTCTAAAAATATCATAAAAACATCCGGAATACCTTTACGTACCAAATAAATTTTATTATAGCTTATTTAAAAAATTAAAAAGTAAAAAAAGTTTATTAGAGATAGGTGCTGGTACAGGTGAAAATACACATATAATGTCAGAAATTTATAGAGTACTTAAACCTGGTGGCACTGCCATTTTTTTAGATTCATTAAACAATAATCCTATTTATAGATTTAATAGATATTTGCACTACCTTAAAGGAAATAGATTTGAGAGCACTCTGAAGCGTATGCCAGATGTAAGTTTGATAAAAAAATATATAAAAAAATTTGGTCATGGTAAAACATGGTTTTTTGGATCTATCACTTGGGCTTTTCCAGTATTAAAAATTGTATTTTCTGAAAAAATAATTACTAATTTTTCTAACTGGTTTTATAATAAATTCAATGTTAGAGAATCTGCTTTTAAATTTGTATTAATCTTAAAAAAATAAATAAATGTTAGATAAACTTTTTAATCCACTAGAATATCATAATCCAATTTCAATTGAAGGTCAGAATATTAAAAATTTAAAAAAAATATTAAATTTGATGCTTACCATTAGAAAAACAGAACAGCAGTTGGCTATGGCTAAAAAGAATGGATTAATTGGAGGTCCGGTACATCTTGGGGTGGGTCAAGAGGCTATTGCCGTAGGAATATCTCAAAATTTAAAAAAAACTGATAGAGTATTTGGTAATCATCGCTCTCATTCTCATTTACTAGCTCTAAATCTAGATTTTTATAAATTATTTGCCGAAGTTCTTGGCAAAGAAACTGGATTTTCTAAAGGCATGGGTGGATCGATGCATTTAATCGACCAATCGAATGGTTTCTATGGATCAACACCTATAGTCGCTGGTACAGTTCCACTTACAGTCGGTGCTGCTATGGCATCAAAAATGCAAAATTTAAAAGATATAGCTGTTTCCTACATTGGTGATGGTGCAGTTGAAGAAGGAGTTGTCCATGAGTGTTTTAATTTAGCAAAAGTTTTCAAAGCACCTGTGTTATTCGTGATTGAAAATAATTTATTTGCAAGTCATATGCATATTTCTCTTCGTCAACCAGGTGAGACTGTCTCAAGATTTGCAGAGGCTAATCATATCCCTTATAAATTATTAGATGGAAACGATGTAGTTACGATAGCTCAAAATTCTAAAGAGGTGATAGGCAATATACGTAATGGTAAGGGACCAGCCCTTTTAGAGCTTATAACTTACAGATGGTATGGGCATGTTGATTGGCGGGATGATGTTGATGTAGGCATAAAAAGATCAATGGAAGATATTAAAAATTGGAAAGCAAGAGACCCTATTCTTCGATTATCACAATCTATGATTAATTCTAAAATATGGACCAAGGAAGAAGAACAAGAATTAGGTGAAAAAATTGATAATCAAATTCAGATTGCTTGGGAAAAAGCCATGAGTGATCCTTACCCATCAAAAAACTCAATTTTAGAATTTTTATATTCAAAGAATTAAATAAATGAAAACTCAAAAATATAATTATGAAACAGCTATTTTATCAGCATTTGAATATCTATTAAAAAACTATAAAGAAACATTTGTCATTGGACAGGGCTTATGGAGCCCGTGGTATGTTGGAAATACTATGACTGAGTTAGATAAAAAATTTGGTAAAGATAGAATAATTGATACACCTGTATCTGAGTCTGCAACAACTGGTGCAGCTATAGGAGCTTCACTTGCAGGAATGAAACCTATTGTTGTTCATCCCAGGATGGATTTTATGTTGTATGCAATGGATGCAATAGTTAATCAGGCAGCTAAATGGTCTCATATGTTTGGAGGTCAAGCTAGTTCTGGAGTAACAATTAGAGGTATTATCAATAGAGGAGGAGAACAGGGTGCGCAACATTCTCAGGCTCTTCACGCTTGGTTTACTCATGTTCCAGGTTTACAAGTTGTTATGCCTTCAACAGTTGCAGATGCAAGAGATTTACTTATAGCCTCAGTTCTATCTAAAGACCCAGTGATATATATTGATGACAGATGGCTGTATGAACAGGAAGATGATTTACCTAAAATAGTGGAAATTGATTTAAAAACTCAAAAACCAAAGATTACCTCAAAAGGAAAAGATGTAACTATTGTAGCATCTGGCCACTCCTCATATTTAGCAAGACAAGCAAATGAAAGATTAAGAAAGGTTAGTATTTATCCTGAAATAATTGATGTGAGAGTATTAAATCCTCTTTATATTAATGATATCGTAAAATCTGTAAAAAAGACTAGAAAATTAGTTGTTATAGATCCTGGATGGGTATCCTCTGGGTTCTCAGCAGAGTTAGTTGCTAAAGTGGTTGAAAATTTAGATGCTAAAATTTTAACAAACCCACCTGTAAGAATTGCTTTACCAGATGCTCCTGCTCCTACAGCAACTAATCTTGAAAAGAAATATTATACATCAGTTGATGATATTGTAAAAAAGGTTAAAAATTTAATTCATAAATAAACACTAAAATTTTTTAATTATGAAAAAAATTCCTTTTTTTGAATATCCAAAATTATGGAACGATTATAAGAAAGATTATATTTCTATTATCGATAAAGTTGCATCTTCTGGTGGATTTATATTACAAAAGGAACTATCAGAATTTGAGAACAATTTAACTAATTTTACTGGTGCTAATTATTCTGTTGGAGTTGGAAACGCAACTGATGCAATGGAAATATTTTTAGAAGCTATAGATCTTAAAAAAGGTGATGAAATTATTATATCATCTCACACAATGTTAGCGACTGCCTCTGCTATAAAAGTTGCTGGAGGAATTCCTGTACCAGTTGATATAGGTGATGATAATCTAATATGTCCAAATTCAATTGAGGAAGCTATCACACCAAACACAGTCGGTATTATGCCAACTCAATTAAATGGAAGAGTGTGCGATATGGATATAATTAAAAAGATTGCGCAGAAACACAGTCTATTTATTGTTGAAGATGCAGCGCAAGCCTTAGGAGCTAGATTTAAAGGACAACATGCTGGTACTTTTGGATTTGCGTCATGTATAAGTTTTTTCCCAGCAAAAGTACTAGGATGTTTTGGTGATGCGGGAGCTGTTCTAGTAAATGATAAAAACCTATATCATAAAATTTTTCAAATACATGATCATGGACGAGATATTGATGGTGAAGTTAAAAGATGGGGACGAAACTCAAGACTTGATAATATACAGGCCGCAATTTTAAGTCATAAGTTAAAAACATATGACAAAGTTATTGAAAGAAGAAGAGCTGTAGCACAATTGTATAATGATTTATTAAAAGATTTTGAGGAGATACAGCTTCCGCCACCTCCAAATAAAAATCCTGATCATTATGATGTTTATCAAAATTATGAAATTACGGCTGATAAAAGAGATGAGTTAAAAAATTATTTAAGTGAAAAAAATATTGGAACCCTCATTCAATGGGGTGGCAAAGGAATTCATCATTTTCAAAATTTAGGATTTACTCAAGTACTACCTAATACTGATACATTTTTTAAAAGATGTATTATGCTACCAATGAATTTGTTTATTAGCGATGATGATGTTGATTATATTTGTAAATCCATAAAGGAATTTTATAGAAAGTGATAAAGAGGATTTTTGATATTCTATTTTCATTAAGTGGTTTGTTGTTTTTTTCTCCAATTTTAATTGTTTTTTTAATTTCAGTATGGAGATTTGATAAAAAATCACCTTTGTATATCTCTCCAAGAATAGGAAAAAATAGCAAAATATTTAATTTGATAAAAATAAGAACTATGACGGTTGATGCGGATAAAAAAGGTATTAGCTCTACAAGTGACAATGACAGTCGAATAATTCCAATAGGACAAAAAATAAGGAAGTATAAAATAGATGAGTTAACACAGTTATTAAATGTTTTAATTGGTAATATGAGTTTAGTTGGTCCAAGACCCAATGTTAAGTCTGAAGTAGATTTGTATACTGAAATTGAAAAAGAATTACTTTCTGTTAAACCTGGGATAACTGATTTTTCATCTATAGTATTTTCAGATGAAGGAAAAATTTTAGAAAATAAAGAAAATCCAGATCTATCATATAATCAACTGATAAGACCATGGAAGAGTAGGTTAGGTTTGATTTATATAAAACACCAGTCAATCTTATTAGATTTGGAGCTTATGATATTTACTGTAGTTGCTTTAATTTCAAAGGCAATGGCTTTAAAATGGGTAGTTAAAAAATTAGAGAAATTTGATGTTGATCAAAAAATTATTGAGGTTGCTAAAAGAGAAAAAGAACTTATACCTTTTCCTCCTCCAGGGTCAGATAAAATCGTTGTATAAAGATACTTTTAGTTACTTGCGAAATATTTAATTTTATAAATTTTAGTCAAGTTCATAATTTTTCCTAAATATGCGCCTTTAAAAACATCACTTCGGTATGTATAAAATAATAATTAAATAACTTGAAAGAGTGTTTATACGCGTTAAGGTTGAAATTTAGTATTAATATTTAAAAAATTATGTTTTTTTATAACAAAAATTTTTCGGAAAAAATTTTTTCTTTATCAAGATTTTCTAAAAGGGGATTAGCTATAATAACTGATGCATTTCTCTGTGTATTTACACTTTGGTTAGCGTTTTATTTAAGATTAGAAGAATTTGTCTTATTTAAGGAAATTGGTTTAACTCCAATTTTATTAACTTTCTTATTAACTATACCAATATTTTGGTCAACAGGATTATATAAGACTTTATTTCGTTATGCAGGGTTGTCTATTTTTTCTAACATATCGATGTCTGTTATTATTTATGGATTAATTTTTTTTTCAATTATTAGTATTTACGGTGTTAAAGATGTACCAAGATCAATTGGAGTTATTCAGCCAATATTATTATATATATTTGTAATTATTAGCAGGTTTCTTGCAAAATATTTATTAACAGGTTCATTTAATAAATCAGAAAAAGAAAAATTAAATGTATTAATTTATGGTGCAGGAGGGGCAGGTCGGCAGTTATTTTTATCGTTAGAAGAAAATGCAAAATACAAAGTTGAAGGTTTTTTAGATGACGATCATAGTAAGCATAGACAGTATTTACTTGGTAAAAAAATTTATGATCCAAAATATTTAGATGCCATAAAAGAAAACAAAGAAATAAAACTAATTCTAGTTGCCATCCCTTCTTTAAATAAAATTAAAAAACAAGAAATTATTAATAAAATTTCAAATAGAGGAATAGAGATTAAAACTTTACCAAATTTAAGTGATATTATTGAAGATAAATTATCTTTTTCAGATGTTAAAGATTATTTAATTGATGATTTATTAGATAGAGATCCTGTTGAAGCTAATCAACAACTACTTGCTCAAAATATAACCTCTAAAACAATTTTAGTAACAGGTGCGGGTGGTACGATTGGTGCGGAATTATCAAGACAAATATTAAAACTACAGCCAAAAAAATTAATCCTATTTGAATTAAATGAATACGCTTTATTTAATATTTGTGAAGAATTGAGTTTAATATATAAAAATTTAGAAATAGTTCCTTTACTTGGAAATATATTGGATCAAAAAAAATTAGAAAAAGTTTTTAATGCATTTAAAGTCGACACTGTTTATCATGCAGCAGCTTACAAGCATGTTCCATTAGTTGAAAGTAATATTTGTGAAGGAGTTCGAAACAATATTTTAGGAACTTTATCTGTTGTTAAAGCAACTATTAACGAAAAAGTTAAAAACTTAGTTTTAATTTCAAGCGATAAAGCAGTAAGACCAACTAACATTATGGGGGCTAGTAAAAGATTTTCAGAACTTTGCTTACAAGTTTATAAAGAAAAAAATTTATTTACTAATTTTTCAACTGTACGATTTGGTAATGTATTAGCATCATCAGGCTCTGTTATTCCAAAGTTTAAACAACAAATTATTGAGGGAGGCCCTGTAACCTTAACTCATAATGATGTTACTCGTTATTTCATGACCGTTCCTGAAGCTGCTCAATTAGTTATTCAAGCAGGTGCATTAGGTAAAAATGCTGAAGTATTTGTCCTTAATATGGGTAAAAGTATAAAAATAAGAGAAATGATCATAAAAATGATCAATTTATCAGGACAAAAATTAAAAGATGAAAATAATCTAGAGGGAGATATTGAGATCAAAGTTACCGGACTTAGACCTGGTGAAAAATTATATGAAGAACTGTTAATTGGAGATAATCCTCAACAAACAATTCATCCAAAAATTAAAAAAATTCAAGAACCATCAATGTCATTTGATCAATTTGAAAAAAATATAAATGAATTAACAATTCATCTAGACAATCAAAACTCAAAAGAAGTTAAAAAAATATTAGATAGATCAATTAGATTTTATAATTCTAATTCTGAGCTAGTGGATCATATTTACAATGAAGAAAAAAATTTAAATGAAACATTTCCTAAAAAAGATGATAAAAGCAATATTATTAAGTTAAATTAAATATTTATTTTCTTTGTTGTATTGCAGTTGAAATAAGAACATAAAACATTGCAAAAATAATTCCTAATATCCCAGAAAATAAAATTACTATTATTATACTAATTGAAGCTTTGTATTCTGTATCTTTATAAATTATTTCTGCAGCTTTAAAGTTATTACCATAAATAATTGGAGTAGAATTAAATAATTTATCAATACGCTCTATTGATCTATCTTCTAATAAATCTCTTCTTTGCTTTTCTAAATCTAACAGATTTTTAGTAAAAGCATCCTTGTTGTTACGACTTTCAATTAATTCAATTTCTTTTTCAATCATTGAATAGCCTCTCATATAATATGGTTTTGCTGTTTGAAGATTTGAAATTACACCACCTGAAGATGTATTAAAATTTTCTACCTCAAGGGTATTATTTTTGATATTTAACTCTCTTGCAATGGATGCTTGTTCATTAAGAAAAGCTAATCGATTGCTTGTTTCAATATCATAATCATTTTTTGCAAACTCTATTTTTTGATTTAAATCTTCTAGTTTAAACTGCTCTAACAATTTTAAATTATTTAAAGTTGTCCTAAAATTATTTTCTAGATAATTTTTGACGCTTTTATTTATTTCATTGTCAATAAAACTTAATGCCTCTTCCCATTTTTCTTGATCGTTAATTTTAAATTCAATTGTCCAATTCAATCTAGTCTCACCTCTTTTTTTATCATCAACATTAATAGGTTTTAACAAATCAAGTGATAAAGCATATTTTTCAAGTGACTTCAAATAATCATCTTCATCAATAAATTTATTTTGATCAATCAGTTGATATTTTCTTATAGCCTCAATTACAATTTCTTTAGTTTGTAATTCTTCTTTAAATAAACTAAAAAGATATTTTTTATTGATTTCATTTAGATATAAAATATCATTTTTATTTTCATTTTCATTTTTATTAATAGATCCAATTAATAAATTATATGATGAATATAAATTATCTTCAAAAACATTGATTGGTAAGATTTCAGTTTTAGCTTTTAAAGGAGGCTTAATTACATAGTATAGAGATATTAACAGAACCATAAAAATCACAGTTATCGCAGCAATTTTTAATTTGTTGTTCCAGATATTAATAATGACATCAATTAAATCTATCTCATCATTTTCAACTCTTTTATTCATAATTTAATCAATCTATAAGCTAAAAAACCTTTAATTTCATCAATATTTTGATTAATTTCAAATTGTTGTTTTGTATTTAAAATATTTAGTTTGTTAATTAGTTATAGTTTTCATACTCATTATAAAGAATATGCATTTATTAAAAAAAAATCAAACTATTCATTTAATATTAACATCCATAATTCCTTTTTTGATATGGGGTCCTTTTTTTCCTGATTTAATAGTAAGTTTATCCTCATTAATATTTTTATTTTATGCAATCAAAAAAAAAAATTTTTATAATTTAAATAATAAACCATTAATTATTTTTATTATTTTTTGTCTTTATTGTATTTTTGTAACTCTTCTAAGAGCTGAGGATAAATTACTTAGCTTTGAGAGTTCATTGTTTTATTTTAGGATAGGATTATTCAGTTGTCTTGTTTGGTATTTAATTGATCAAGATAAAAATATCTTAAAATATTTTTATTATAGTTTAATTATTTGTTTTTCTGTATTAGTCATTGATGGGTATTTTCAATTTTTTTCAGGGTCAAATATTTTAGGTTTTAAATATTCAGGAGGTCGTATTTCTTCTTTATTTGGGGATGAATTGATAATGGGGTCTTACTTATCTAGATTATTTCCTATTTTGTTTGCTTTATTTTTAATAAAAGAAAAATCTAAATATGAAATTTATTATATTGGAATATTATTTATTCTTGTTGATATTTTAATTTATATTTCAGGTGAAAGAGCTTCTTTTTTCTTTTTAAACTTATCTACTATTTTCATAATTATTTTAATAAAAGAATATCAAAAATTTAGATTAATTACTTTTTTAATTGCTTTAATGTTAATTGTAGGACTAACAATAAGTAGTGACAAGCTTTCTAATCGAATGATTAAAGGACCTGCTCAATCTATGGGTTTAGTTAAAGACGCTCAAAGTAAGAATATATTTACACCCGCACATGATAGCTTAATTAAAACAGCTTTAAATATGTTTAAAGATAAACCTATTTTTGGGCATGGCCCAAAAATGTTTAGAAAAATTTGTTCAAATGAAAAATATGCAATTGGCGTTAGTCCTTGTGATATGCATCCACATAATTTTTATGTTCAATTATTAGCAGAAACAGGTTTAATTGGTTTTTTATTTTTATTTAGTTGTTTTTGTTATGTTTTGTATTGTGGTTTTATGCAATTAAAATCAATTTTATTTAAACAAAAAAGATATTTGACTGATTATCAAGTTTGTTTACTAGCTGGAATTTTGATAACAGTTTGGCCTTTTTCACCAAATGGTAATTTTTTTCATAATTGGTTAATGATTATCTATAGCTTACCTGTAGGTTTTTATCTTCAATCCGTTTATTCAGGAAAAAAGTATTAAAATGTTATTTTTTTTTAAAAATAAATAAGTAAATTACTTCCTATGAGGATTATATTAATCATGGGTTTACCAGGCTCAGGGAAAACAACTTTAGCAGAACAACTAGCGCCTTTATTAAATGCAAAAAGATTAAATGCTGACGAAGTTAGAAAAAAAGCAAATGACTGGGATTTTTCTGAGGAAGGAAGAAAGCGACAAGCTAAAAGAATGTCAGACTTTGCTTTAAAATTAAAAGAGCGAGGATTTGATGTTGTAGCAGATTTTATATGTCCAACACCAGAAGCGAGAAGTTTGTTTCCGGCTGATTATGTTATATGGGTAGATACTATCAAAGAAGGAAGATTTGATGATACTAACAAAATGTTCATTAAACCTGATAAGTTTGACTTTCATGTTACTACACAAGATGCTAAAAAATGGGCACCGAAAATATTTGAAGATATAAACTTAAAATAAGGGGTAAAATCATGTCA
>CEWG01066882.1_pt1 | contig 22427 bp, 22 predicted proteins | sample 361411 | NCBI WGS metagenome assembly CEWG01 (sample SAMEA2622173, study PRJEB7988) | marine metagenome | biome: marine biome (ENVO:00000447); feature: surface water layer (ENVO:00002042); material: "saline water (ENVO:00002010), including plankton (ENVO:xxxxxxxx)" | depth 5 m | reverse complement strand
ATGAATTAGATGAATTTATGAAAATTAAGGATAGAGTAAATGAAATTCAACAAGAGTTAAAAGAATTAAAAATTGAAAAAAAGAAGTATTTATTAAACAATTCGAAAATAGTATTTGATTATTTTGAGCAAAAACAACAAATATCGAATGATTCAAATACCATAAATCAAAATACGAATGTTTTGAATTCATTTTTTAAAATTAAAGCTACCAATGAAGATGCTGGTTCTCTCGATAGTGGAAAATATAATAAATCAAAAAAATCTTATATGAAATATTGGAATAATGTAAACAATGAAATTACCAATATTCAAGATTATGTGATTCAAACCGATATATGTAATTCATGTTTTAAAGGTGAACTTATACCTCAAGATGAAGAGGGAATTATGATTTGTAATAATAGTAAATGTGGTAAATTTATTGCATATATTGTGGATAATTCCAAACCTACAAATAAAGAACCACCTAATGAAGTTTCATATACTGCATATATTCGTTTGAATCATTTTAAAGAAATTCTTTCTCAATTTCAAGCAAAAGAAACTACACAAATTCCTGATGAAGTTATTGATAATATTCGTGCACGTATTAAAAAAGAACGTATTAATGATATGTCTATCATAAATTATGATAAAATGAGAGATATTCTACGTAAATTAGGATATAATAAATACTTTGAACATATTCAATATATTAATTCTATGTTTGGTATTAAACCACCTGTTATGAATGAAGAATTACATGAAACTTTATGTGTTCTCTTTATTGAAATTCAAAAACCATGGGCTGTTCATTGCCCACCAAATAGAACTAATTTTTTTAATTATACATATACACTTTATCAATTATGTGTATTGTTAGATCAAACACAATACCTACCATATATTCCTATGATGAAAGACCGTGAAAAACAATTAGAACAAGATATGATTTGGAAAAAAGTATGTAATGATTTAGATTGGGAATATTTCCCTACTGTGTAAATAATATCATAAATCTTATATGAAATTATTTTTATTAATTTGCTTATGCAATACGAATACCACCAACAAGAGTGCTACCCAAAGTCATACCAGCACCATTTCTTGCACTGGAACCCATTGCAGGAATAAATACATCCAAGATGCTAAAGGTTGCAGCAGCAGTCAATGCGATAATAATAATTTCTTCTACATTAAGTGCCTTCTTGGGGATAAGCATTGCACAGATTGCTACAGCTAAACCTTCTATCAAGTATTTAATTGCTCTCTTCAACAATTCGTTCATATCAAACATACCAGTCATATTTGAGTATATATTATATCCAAATAAAAAAATAGATTATTAATATTATTTATTGTTAGTGAAAATACTTAAATATAAAATTCTATTTTTTTGTATATTAGCTAAATGTCTTCTTTTGAAAGAAAAAATTTACCTGACGGACAAGAAAACCCTAAATATGTTGACCTATGCGATGAAGACCCTCCTATTGCTGGACAAAAGTTTGCGTGTATGTCATTCGTTTCACCCGAAAAGATATTAAGAAAACGTGAAGTTTATTTGTTTGAACAATTTGTTAAACAATGGGAATTTTCTAAATCTATGGAAAGATACTTTGATTTTATACATTTTATTGCTTATAAATATAAATTAACTACTGATGATCTTCTTGCTGATTTTAATGAATTCGTAAAAGAAGAGGGCATTAAACTTAAGAAAAGTGGAATTGAAGATGACTATAAAAACTTCATGGATAAGCAAGAAGATAAATTGAATGAACAATTTAGTAGAGAACATTCTTTTCAAACATCTGTTCGCGGTTTAAAGATTCGTGGTGTTTTTGCTACTCAAGATGAAGCAGAAATGAAAAGTAAAAAATTACGAGAAAATGACCCTAATCATGATATTTTTGTAGGACCAGTAGGTATATGGGTTCCATGGGACCCTGATGCATACAAAACTGGACGTGTTGAACATTTGGAAGAAGAATTAAATGCTTTGCATAAAGAAAAACTAAAAAATGAAGAACAAGCGAAGAAAGAATTCGAAGAACGTATTCGTGAAACAAAAAAGAAGGCTATTGCTGAAAATATTGAAAAGGCTAAACAAAGTAATAATGTTCTTACACAAAAGTTAGATGATGATGGCAACCTAATCGGTGTTCAAGAAACTGTTGATTTTGAATCACGTGAGGTGTCTGATGTTGAAACTACTCAATTACGTAATGAAATGTTAATGGCTAATGCTACTGCTAACAAAGATAACACTATTGTTGAAGAAACCGAAGATTCATTAGAAGATGTTGATTAATTCTTATTTTAAACTTGATTGAAAAATTATAAAATTGATTGAAAATTATTTTTATTGTTATATTATTAAATTTATATAACAATGAATTCTTATTCCATTATTTTAGAAAAACTCGTTTGGGGCACATTTAATAGATTATCTAAAGGGTATTGTATTAATAACAATAAATGGCACGGTATTGATAATACCAAGACTAATTACGATATTTCATTTAATATTTATTATGAATTTTGTAATGAATATTCTGATAAAATTAAAGAATTAGGTATTATTCACTATCTTTTAATTACAAATTCTTTTCAAAGTTCACAAAAATTTATTTTCATTAAAAATATTCTTGAAAATATGTTTATTAGTCAGCATGATAAAGAACGCATGATAAATTTTATTCAATGCACGCAAAAATATTATCATGCACTTAATAAATTTGCTTTTATTTGTAAATATAAACGTGCTTTATCTGGTTGTTCTACTGACATGTATATGAATCCAATTAATGAAAATGATAAAAATACTATCACTATTTTACAAGAAAACACTAAATATACATTTACATTTAGTGATTTGAATAGAATTATTAATAAATCTCTATGTAATCATTTTGAATTTTATGCTGAACCAAATCCTATTAAAAATCCTTATAATAATATTCCTTTTTCAAAATCTAACTTGTATACTATTTATTTTGCCATTAAAAAAAGTAATTTTATGATTTCCTCTGTTTTCCATAATTTCTTTTTATCAAATTTCTCCCTTGCCTGTTTTATTAATCATTTTGAATACGAATTAAGAAATAAATTTATTGAAAATACTTGTCATTTACAAAATAATAATTTAGATGTCATTGAAGGCAATGATGATAATCCTATATATGATGATATTATCGAAATGATTAATACATATAATTTCCGTAATACTGAAAATAAAATTTATATCAACCCCCGTATTTCAAAAAAAATTATTATTAATATTTTTAAACCTTATTTAAAATTATATTATCGTAATATACATTCTATGAATAATGTTGACCAAAATAAATATAACTGTTATTATCAATATATGTTAAAACAATTTAATATTTTCAATCCTGCATTTGGACGTAAAATAGTTAAAAAAGTTGACTCATTTCAAACTAACAAAATGAAAATTACATATAATACTGAACATATAAAGTTTAAATTTCCTATTAATTATTATTATATGCATCAAAAAAGTCATATTGATAATGTTTGTCCTATTAATCCAGATATGAAAAAGTTTATGGAACAATCTCATCCATTTCCTATTTCTTTTGATAATCTAAATCATTCGCATATATTTTTAAATGATGATATATCAGTTAATTATGATATATCAGTTAATTATGATAATGATAATGATAGTGTTAGTTAAATTACCATTTAGATTTCTTTACATTGATTGTCGGACCTGACTTCTTTTTTGATTTACTTGGGTCATATGCTTCATCTTCATCATCTGAACCCATATTTTTAGATATATCCCAAAATTCTTTTGAACCTAATTTAAAGTTTGGATGATTCTCTGCTTTATACCAAAATATTTGGTCATTCAACTTATTCGATTTTGCATTATTATTTATAACTAAACATTCATAATTCTCAGTTGTTTGATCCATTACTGCACAAAACGCCTCTAATGTTGGAAACATACTCGCATAATTCTCCCAAATTCTTTTTCTATTGGTTAAATATGGTTCACGTAATATAAATACATAATCTATATTTGTTCTTAAATTTGGTGGTATACCCAATGGATATTGCATTGTTATTATTAACATTATCTTCCAATGACGCCCATTCATAAATAGTAATCGCATCATCTTATCTCGTGTCCACCCTTGGTCATATAAACAATCATCTAATATTACAAATGCTCGCGGATCTATTGTTGTCCGTTTATACGTTTCTATCTCTTTATTCACTTGTTTTAATACTGTTTTTTGCCGCCGCAGAATATTTTCTATTAAAACTGTATTATATTCTTCATGAATAAATAACTTTGGCACATGTGCTGCATAAAAACCATTTCCGGCTTCTGTTCCGGATATTACTGTTCCGATTGGGATATCTTGATGATAATATAATAAATCACGCACTAAAAATGATTTTCCGGTATCACGTCTACCTATCATAACTATTACTGGACCTTTGTTTTCATCCGGTTTAAATGTAATTTCTCGCATGTTAAATTTTTTCATTTCCAATGTCATTTTCAAAATATGTTAATAAATAATAAACATATTTTGATTCGTATTATTAAACGTGTTTTCCTTTTTATATATTATTTATAAGTTTAATTACTTTAAGAAAAATGTATTAACCACTTATATTGGATTTATATTTTCAATTATGCCTAAATTTGATTTATTCTATCATAAAATTCCTAAAATTAATATGAACCAATTTAGTGATTTATCTGCTAATGATTCATATGACCCTTTTTCTCTTACAAATATACAATTTTTTAATCCGCTTTATAATGAATTATTTAATTTAGATAAAAACACTTATAATAAAATTTCATTAAATCATAAATTTCAATTTTTAGATACTAATCATTTGTTTGATACTACCACTAAAAATACTTTAGAACAACCTGTTTTTATTAAATTTTCTCCTTTACTTGACCCTACCAGATATATGGTTGGAAAATACAAAGATTTTCATTCTAATTTTAATAATCTTCCTACATTTGATGATAATTCTGGTAATATTATTTCCAAAATATTAGATCCAAATAATGTTTCTTACATTGATAATTTCTTTTATTTTTTAACCAGTAAAACATTACATACACATAATTTTATTAATTCTATAGATTATTATGGCTCATTTTTAGCCATACAAAAACAATTTAAAGTTGAAATTTCTGAAGACATTGAATATCTTTATTCATCCAGTTTTTTTAATAATAATGTAAATTCTTTATTTTCCGTTTCTATTGTCAATGATGAATTTCATAACTTTTCTTCTAGAGCTAATAAAAATCGCCTGTGTTTCTCAAAATCATTAAAACATAATATTACTGTTAATTCTTTACCAGATATTGATAACCCTATTACTAATTCTTCTACTGATTCATGTTCTATTATTTATGAAAAAACAAATACTATTAATTCTGATAATGAAGATAATAATTCGACTTGTTCTATGAATTCTTCTTCATCATCCAATGATAGTAATATTAGCAATTCTACCGAAGATGATAATGATGATTATCAACAATGCGATAGTATTGATGATAATGATGACGAGAATGATGATAGCACCTATTGGGAAACAGATAGTAGTAATGATTCTGTATGTGAAGAAAGTTTTGCCTATATTAATAATTTTCCTATTCAAGCTATTTGTATTGAAAAATGTAAAGGGACATTTGATAAATTATTTGAAAATGAAAAATTAAGTAGCCATGAAAGTGTTTGTGCTTTATTTCAAGTTATTATGACTTTGTTATGTTATCAGAAATCTTTCCATTTCACTCATAATGACTTACATACTAATAATATTATGTATATTGAAACCAATAGTGATTACCTTCATTATAAATATAACAAACAAATTTATAAAGTTCCTACTTATGGTAGAATTTATAAAATTATTGATTTTGGAAGAAGTATTTATCGATTTAATAATCGCCTATATTGTAGTGATAGTTTTGGACCATCTGGCGATGCTTCCACACAATACAATTGTGAACCGTATTTAAATACAGAAAAACCAAGAATTGACCCTAATTTCAGTTTTGATTTATGTAGATTAGGTTGTTCTCTATATGATTTTATTATTGATGATGATGAAGATACGAATAATTTTAATGATTTACAAAAAATCGTTCAATTATGGTGCACTGATGATAATGGCAAAAATATTTTATATAAAAAGAACGGCGAAGAAAGATATCCTGATTTCAAACTCTATAAAATGATTGCCAGAACTGTTCATCATCATACTCCCGAAGCTCAACTTAAATTACCTTATTTTAAACAATTCGAAATATCTAAAGATGATATTTCCAATCAGAATATTATTAATATTGATGATATTCCTATTTACACTTAATTTTTCTTAATTTTTTTATCTTTTTATTGGTTTTTCTCTTAATTTTATTCTTTATTTTTTTATTTTTTCGTGTTTTTCTTTTTCCACCTACATTATTTTCTGAATATAATGTTTGTAAACGTATTTGAGCACTTTCTATAATAGTATCTATAACATTAGATTCTTGTGTTATAGATACAAATGCTGATTGATTAATAAAATTACCAAGAATTGTATTATAACATTCTACTGCATCTTCATATGTTTTTAAAATATTTTTTCTTACATTTGGGTTTTGTATTAAATTATCAATAAATCTATTTGTAATATAATCTATAGACCCTACCACATTTTGATATTCATTATAATTTCGTTCTAACTCCAATAAATATTCATCTTCTAATTCAGTTTGTGGATTCTTAATTAAAGGAAAAGGTAAAGAAAATGTTTTTGGTATCTTTTTTTTACTTTTTTCTGGAGTATTTGGCTCTGTTAACGGTGATATTCCATCACCATATGGGTCATTATCTGGACTATCTGGTGGAGTTCGTGGACTATCTGGATTAAATTTAAATACTGAATTCATTTATTATTATACACTAAATGAATATTTTTTTCATATTTAATTCTTCATTCGTAATGTCAAATATACTTCTGGATTCTTTTTTAATATATTTTGACCACTTGTTGTATAATTTGTATAAAAATCATCAAATGCCACTTTTTTTATTTCTCCATCATAACTACTATATATAACTTGCTTTATTGGAAATTGCTTCATTGTATTATAACATTGTTCACATGGATATGAATTTAATAAATGTTGTTCATTTGATATTCGCACTATATATAACGATATCTTCTTTGTTATATTTAATTTTAAACATTTTCTCAATACATCTATTTCTGCATGACATGAACAATTATCACTTATTAAACCGTCCTTTGAATATGTTCTATATTTATTATATCCTCTTGCAATTACCTTTCCTGATACTACTGCTATGCAACCATGTCTATATAATACTGATGATTTAGTTGCTTCTTTTGCAGCCATATCTATATATTTTCTATCTGTATTACTACACCCTCCATCCATTATATAAATTAAATAATTTGTATTTAATTTATTTTTACTGATATTCTTATATATATATATATTACCATTTTATAAACTTATATGAATGCTAACGAATCTGTTATGAATCTTGAAACTTTTTATAATAGTGATATTAAAAGTCCATTCACATATGATTTTAATTTTGATACTAAATCAGTAAATGACCATGAATCTATTTTTGAACAACTTAAACAAATATTTATTAAAGGGCTTTTATATATTACAAAACCCAATAATGTTATTATTGATGGTGAAAAAAGAACTGTTCTTGTAAATAAGGTTTCTAATAAAGATATTGATACTGTTAAAAAATATATGTTAAGCATGGGTATCGATGTTATGCATAAAGAATATACTTTAGAGGATAAAGATTATTACATACGTGGACTTTTGTATGATTTACAAAAAAACTGTAAAGATTGTAAACTTGATGTTAATATGAATTGGATTACACAACTTATTCATAATGTTAATATTACTATTCATCCTGCACATGTTGATTCTGCTACTAATATTATTAAAAAACATAAGGAAGCCAACTTCTTTTTGCATTTATATAAACCTTTTGACATCAGTGATTATACTATATCCTTTTTACGTGAGAATGATAACGACATTTTACATATTATTCATTTTAAATGTGCTAATATGTCTGATTATCATTTTCAACATAATAGATATTCTGACCAATTTACAAAATATGTTCGCTAATATATTTTTATTTCATATTCAAATAAAAATATTATAAATCATATTTCTTTACAAACTCTGCTGGTATCATTATTGGTATTCCCATTTCTTTTGCCTTTTTTGTTTTATTTGATTCATCTTCATGCGACTTGGTTATTAATATATCTGTCTTCTTACTGAATGTATCTTCCATTATACCACCTACTTTTCCGACTTGTTCTATTATATATTTATCACGAACCTTTGTCATGACTATTCTTTTTCCAAATAATGGATGACTTTCGTCCTTTGCCTCTTCTTTTTCTACAATTGTATTTTCTAATTTTATTTCTAATTTCGATTTTAATCCTATTTCTTCCAAAAATGACATAAATTTTGCAATGTTCTCTACAAAGCTTTTTGCATTCTCATTTCCAATACCATTTACTTTTAACAACATATCTTTCTTCTCTTCTATTGATTCGCTACTTGTTAATATATTTGGATATGCTTCCATTATTGGAGTTATTTTTCTTGTTCCTATTCCTCTACCTAACATATTTGAAGCTGCCATTATTTCTATTAAAGTTGCCTTTTCTAATTTATCTTTTATACCATCATATACTTTATTTATCATCTTTTCCTTAAAACCTTCCACACCATTATAATCTGCTTTTTTCATATGAACTATCTTTGGAACGGTATTATAACCCGCTTTCATTAACCTTTTTACATTTCCTGTTGATAAACCATCTACTCCTATTCCTGTAAAAAATGCAGTTATATTCTTTTCTTGAACTGTTTCATCTTCTGATACATCATCCAATACTATATCTACATGAGTATCTGTCCAATGATATGGTTGGATTGGCATTTTCGCTGATTCTGCTGGAGTTGTTATTGATTTTATATGTGGTATTACATCACCACTTCTTACTATTTCTATTATGGCACCTATACCTATCTTATTATCTTCTATAAACTTTCCATTAAATCCTGTTGCATATTCTATCGTTACACCACCTAAACGAATTGGCTCTATTCTTACACGAGGTTTTAAATAACCGCTTTTACTTGGTGTCCATAACACATCTAATACTTTGGCTTCTGCTACTTGGTCTGATATTACCATCTTAAATGCGAATGCATGTTCTGGGTTTCCTGATTTTCGTATATGCATTCTATCATCTGACACTATTACACCATCTATTTCATATTTATAATTTGTTCTCCAATCTATTAATATTTCTGATAATTGTTCATTTGTTATATCTTCTTCTATTTGGTGCTTTACGACTTCATGTTCTAATTCTATTAATTTATTCATTTGTTCTGATGGTTTCATTTCGGGTTTTATTACCTCATAGGCTACAAAATGTAAATCTCGTGCTTTTTCATCTATTGTTTTACTGTTTACTATTCCTGATACTAAATTTCTTGGATTTGCAAAAGATTTGCTATATTTTTCTTCAAATACCTCCTTTAATATTATAAATTCTCCACGAACTACATACCCTTCATGTTTTGGCAATTTTAACACCTTTAATAAATGTGTTATATCTTGTCCTACTTTTCCATCTCCACGAGTATATAATTTCGCTTCTCCATTTTCGGTTGTATATAAACCACTCACTCCATCTAATTTACATGATAATACATATTGACCGCTATATTTTGATTTCCATGTTATTAATGCATTTGTATCTGGTTTTATTTTATCCATCGATGCCATTTCATATGGTAATCTAACTTTATTCTTTTCGACTTTTGCACCTACTCCCTGTAATACTAAATTATTTGGATGCTTTCTTTCCATATATTCGACTATTATATCATACTCCGCGTCTGTTAATAAAGGATTCTTTGTATTATAATATTGGTGATTGGCCAATTCTATCATTTCTTCTAATCCTTTTTCGCTCATTCCTTCCAACACCATTATTCCTTTTTCTTTAAATTCTAATATAGACACTTTACCTAATTCCATATTTTTATTTTTCTTGGTTTTCGGCATTTTTTCTTTATTTATATTATCATTTTTTTTTAAAGTTATTTTTTTTGTTTTATTTTTTGGTGATACTTTTTTAGGTTCTGGCATATTTACTGCTATTATTGGCACTAATTCTGGCAATTCTTCTTTCTCTATTATTGGAACTGCTTCTACTTTCTCATTTTCTTCTATTATTATCTTTGGTTTCTTTACATATTTTCTTTTTGGAGAACCTTTCTTCTGTTCTTTTAATAAACGTGGTTTTCGTTGTTTTTTCTCTGGAGTTCTTTGTTTTAACATTGTAGGTTCAGTATGTATAGGACATAAATGTTTACCACAATCTTCCTTATTTAAATTACAAGAACACCAATTTCTTGATTTATTTAACTTTTCATCTCCCCAACTTGGTTCACACCCTGTTACACATTCACTTACCGGAACATTATCACATGATTTATAGCAACTTTGTCCTTTTTTTTCTACATTTTTATTTTCTTCATCTTTTATAATTGGTATTGTTGTTTCGACTGCCCTTCCATCAATTCGTTCTTCTGGCATTTTATATTTTAAATGTAAATATTCAAATATATCTTCTTCATTATTAAATTTTTTACTTACTTTATCTTCCTTTGTTTTACCCTTTTCTTTTTTATATATACCATGTTCATTTAAAGATAAACCTAATTTTAAAGCATAACCTCGCATTACTGTATTAAATACCTTACTTCCCGTAAAATATAATATTGCAAATGGATATTCTTCTTTTGGACTATACATAAAATCTACACGTCTTGCTATTGACTCTTTATTCAATCTTGCTATTACCATACTTTTAGTTTTTCCATTTGATAACACTTCTATTATTATTCCTTTTTCTTTTAATTCTTCCATATAGCTTTTCAATACATCTTCTTTCTTTGATGTTATTATTACATCTATATCTCCCGATGTTCGAGAACCTCTTCTATAACTACCTACTATTTCTTGTTTACTTTCTTCATCTGCTACTTTTTTAAAACTGGATTCTAATATTTTTTTATACTCATCTATTTCATCACGAGGTATTCTCTGATTAATTTCTTCATAATATTGCAATCCTTTCTTCTGCACATTATTTAATAATTCATCTTTTCTACCTTCCAAATCTTCTATTTTATATATTCCTTTTTCTATTAATTCCGTCGCTTTTTTAGGTCCTATACCATGAATTTCTGTTAACCATATTAATGGGTTCTCTTTTTCTTTTTCTAAAACACTTAATTTTCCTGTTGATATATATTCATTCATTTTTACCATTATTGTTGGACCTATTCCAGGTTTTCCTTCTAATTCTTTTATATCTGTTATATCTCCCGTTTCCAACAATACAGTATCTAATGCACGACTATATACACGTGCTCTCATTACATCTCCTTTCTTTTGCATTAATATAGATAACTTCTCTAACATTTCTGCTATTTTTTCATTTAATCTTGTCTTTTTCTCTACACTTTTTGATTTACGTGTTTGATTATTATCTTTGGAATGACCTTTCTTTTTTGTTTTCTTTTCTAATTTTTCTCTATTTTTTCTTATCATCTTTTGGATACTTTCTTCTCCATCTATTTGTTCCTTTGTATCAATTATATCCATTGTATATAATTGATTGATATATTTATCTAATTTTTTTCTTTTTTGATTTACGCATTTTTTTATTAACTTTGGAATGTTCTTTCTTAATTTTTCTACTGGTTCTCTTCTTTCTTTTACCTCCTACTTTACGACCCGCATTTTCTATATCTTCTTCTGCTTCTATATAATATCGAGAGTATGTGTCTTGCTCTTCATTGCTAACTATATTTTTTATATCTGAACATGAATAATCTAATAAATTTATAAAATTTTCATTATCACCCATAATGGTTCTCAATAATTTCATTAAATAACTCATTCTCATATATCTAATACTTTCTTTATTTATTAAATAGTCATAACTATTTTCTTTGAAATACTTTGCCATTTCTAAATTGTCTATATTTGGATATGGTTGCACACAATTATTTGTGGAAAGTAAATCATCTATCTTTTTCTCTATTTCCATATTATCTCCATGAATATATTCAGATAATTCATATATATCTGCTATTTTTGTTATATTTATTTCTTTATTTGCATGACTATCTAATGGATATATTAATTCTAAATTATCATCTTTTCTCTTATGCACTGATATTACATATATACCCATATAATCTTTTTCTATTGATGAATTCAATCTAAAATAATCTAAAAATCCTTTCTTTCTTTCCTCTGGATTATGTAATATTTTATCTACTGTCATTGTATTCATTATTTTAAATGCATTCGTCGTATCTATACCTCCATCTGTTATATTTTGTATATCTTTTATCCAACTCTTATACTTTGGTTTTCCTCTTTTTACATAATTATCTAATACTTCTTTCGTTGTTGATAAGTCTTTTCTAAATTCTTTTTTTAAATATTCATGTGTATTAATAAAAAATTCTTTACCACCCATTACTGTATTAAAATCTCCTGCCATTGAAAATACTTTTGTATTATTTGGGTCAAACTGACCTTGTCTTTCTGGATTCATATTCATATCTACTATTGTTCCATGTGTTATTACTGCTAACGTTATTACGTATTCATTCATATATTTATATTATTATATTATATGGATAAATTTAATTTCATTACTATTGGATATGATTGTTCTCCTGCTTATGCATTACGTATTTTAAATATGAGACCTTTTGCATTACCATTCGATTGGGTTGAATCTAATATTACCTCTTTAGAAAAATGTTTTCATACTCATTTTAAATTTTTTTATACTAAATTAAGACTTAATAAAAAAAGAACCAGACTTATTGATTATCATGGCTTTCAATTTCCACATGATTATCCTACTATTAAACACACTGTGCCTGATGATGAAGATAACTTTTATAATGAAAATATTATTGTAAATAATTGGTCTGATTTTTATAAAGAAAACTTGGAAAAATATAAAAGACGCATTGAACGGTTTAATAATATTCTTAATGATGATAAACCTATTATAATATTATGTCGTTATCCCAATTCTCATGTTATTTTTTTGCGAAAACTGTTTATTAAATATTATAATAAAAATAATTTAATTTTTGTTAATTCTAATCCTGATAAAATGTTTATTAAAATAGATGATACTTATATTCTTTCATGCAATACTGATATTAATACTTGGAATGAAGCCAAAATTTGGGAAGAAAATATTTTAAACATTATTAATCCCGATTTTTTAGACACTGCCATTGATACTGATATTTATAACTGGCATAAACTTATTAAAAATCCTACTCCTATTCCTATTACTAAAAAACGTTTTGCTATGACATTTACTTAAAATCCAGGCTCATCTGTAAATACCTGTGTCGCTTTTAAGTTCATTGATTTATTGTCTGTTATTACGTTCATAAAATCATTTACTGAACCATTGATATTTAAAAATACAAATAAACACAAAAATCCTGATATAAATACATATACTGAATCACGTATTGTATGCTTTAATGGTTTCCATTCTTTCAATATATATTTCATTTCTAACATCTTTAATAAAAAAAATATAAACGCTATTAGTCCCGATACTACTAACAATTTTTCCATTCAATATACTTTATAACAGAATATTTATAATACTATTTAAAACGAATTATTCCTAAATTGGCGGCAATTCCTCCACATCATTCAATATTACATCATCTGATGACATTTGATTATTTGGTTCATCTAATATATCAAATCCCGTTAAATCTACTTGTTCTGTTGATATTTGTATTCTTTCTTCATCACTATCTTCCTCCTCCTCCAATTTACGTTGCAATGCACGTGTTGTGCTTATATCTTCTAATCGTTCTATTGTCTTTGGTGCGTCTATTTCCTGCACATTATCATCCTTTTCTAAAACACTATCTATATCATTAAATGTTAGTTTTGTTACTACTTCTTCATTATCTACGTTTTGGATTGATGGCACTACATCTGGGATTTGTTCTTCCTCTTCCTTTGGTTGTTCCTCACCCATTGTATCCATTCCTTCACTCGTATTTACATCTGATGATTCTTTCGGCTGTTCCTCTTTTGTTTCTTCTGGCTCTTCTATATTCTCTATGAACACTTGTTCTTCTTGTTCCACACTTTCATCCATATATGCACGAATTATTGCTTCTGTTGGTATACTCTCACGAATTGCTAACATTATACTTTCCTGTATTATTGTTTCCAATTCACGATTATTTTTTTGTGATTGTAATGGTGATATATTCTTTTCAAATAAATATACATTCATATATATCTTTCTTGCTGCATTTATATATACCTTATGCACAAACTTATCTAAATTTGGAATTGATATATCTATCTTCTTCTGTTTATTTCCCACACGAATACATGTCAATACTTTTAATTGAATTATATGCACACACGTTATCAAATCTTCCAAATAATCACATCCACTACGTTCTATTATTCGCTTTCGCTCCTCCTCTACTATTACATTATTCCACTTTGGCACTCGGGATAGCAAATTCTGAAATGTCATCAAATATTTATTCACTTCATCGTTATCCATACATATCTTCCAAGATTCATTAAATATTGATTTCATTCCTTCTACTACTAATGGTGTAAATATACTTACCAAACGGCTACACCATTCATTTCTTGATTCATGCAAATTTGAGATTACAAAATCGTCCATATACAAATACTTAAATCTTATACTTTAAGTATTTTCCGCACTAAAAACAAATGTTTTTATTTTCCCTTAAATACATATAATCTAATATTATAAACATTAATAATGGCTCTGACCTATATTCCGATTTCACTTTTTCATAATATATGATTACTTCATATTTCAATAAATTTGATATATTTTCATTTTGTTCTACATATCGTATTAAATCTATACAAGAATAACCTTTCTCATAGATTTCTCCTACCAAATACACAATATCACTATGAGTTATATTCTCTATATCTATCTCTTCTATCTTTAATGATATGTATTTCACTGCTTTTTCTCGGTCTTCTATATTATAACTATATCTATTCATTTTTTCATGTAAATTTACTAATTTATTCTCCTCCATATATTCTGGCACATAGATTTCACAAAAACGTGATAATATTGGATTCAATAATTTATGTTTATTTTCTACTATTATAAAAAAACGGGTATTATGACTGAATAATTCTATACACCGTCTTAATGCTGATTGTGCATCTATCGTTAAAAAATCTGCATTTAATAATATTATCGTTTTAAATATCTTTCCATTTTCTGATTGTATATTCGTTTTTGCAAAAAATTTCAAATCTTCTCTTATAAACTTTATTCCCTTTCCATGAGAACAATTCACATTCATTACATTCTGCTTTATACGATATTTATCGTGATTATATATCTTATTTATAAAAGTATTCACTATTGTCCTTTTTCCACTCCCCGATGTTCCATGAAATAATAAATTTGGCACTTTATTCACCTTTAAGAATCCTTCTAATTTGCTCATTATCTTTTCATGAATCGGCAATGTTGGCTTCTTTATCATTTCATTGTGTTGAGAACCTGCAAAATAATTTTCCGTTGTTATTGTATTTTTATATTCCATTACTATTTTTATTACCTTCATTTTATATTAATTTTTTTTCACTATATTTAATTGTTTTGTAAATGCATATCTTTCATGATACATTGTTTTTCTACGAACATTACAATCTAAACACGCAATTACTACATTCTCTTTATTATGACCATATCTATTATCTATTCGGTCTAATGTCCATTGTTTCGGTTCTCTCACTTTTTCATATAATATTTCTACCAACTCTTTACAATAATAACATTTCAATCCACTCTCTTCTAATAAATCTATTACTTTTTCTGTATCTACTAATTTATCTTCTTCCAATAACTTTTTGAGAACATCTTGTGTTCTATACCCAGATATCTTCTTTACTATTTCTTTTTTTATTAATTCGCACATATTTTCATTTTTTATCTCTTTTTTTTGTAATTCTCCTATCCATTCTTTCTTATTTTCTATTGTTAATTCCTTCTCATTCTCTTGCCATTTTCCCGTATTTGTTATTTTTCTATTTTTTCTTTCTTTTGTTTCTGTTTTTATCTGTTTCGATTCTTTATTTGGTATTATCATTACTATTTTTCGTTCTTCTTCTGACATTTCTATAACTAATCATAATAATTATTTTATTATTACGATTTATTTTTTAATTTGGTTTCACCAGATTTTCCAATAATTTACGATTTAATTGACGTAATTCTAATGCTATGTTGTGCATCATATTTATATCTTTTGCACAATCTATATAATCTTTTATATTATCCATTATACTATAGTTTAATATATCTAAATCATTATGCAAATCCTCGATTTTATCCCGTATTTCTGCACATGTTTCACATATTAAATGTTTTATTTCTATATTTTTACATGAACATTCATATCCACTATGATTGCGACATTGCTGCTCTGGATTATTAATAATACATCCACTGCATTGTATCGCTATTGTTGATGATACCTCCTTCTTCTTACACCTACAATCACCATGATAAAATTTTGAATTACTTTGATTATCCATTTTATTTTTTATTATTATTTTTTTAATTTGTTTATTTAAATTTTATTTCCGATTTTTTCGTTTACGTGTTTTTCTACCACCTGCACGTTTTTGTTTTTTAGACATAGGTTCAGACACAGACCCAGACATAGACCGTTTTTTTGAATTATTTTTATTACCATTATCTTTATCCTGTTTTGTTTTTTTACCTTCATCTTTATCCCATTTTGCTTTTTTACCTTCATCTAATTTTATCATTAAATGAATTCCATATAAAAGAATTTTTAATTTAAGCACAGTTATAATGTTATGTTGTGCGTCGGTTGCTTGTTCTTCAAGAAGATTCACTATAGTATTGTTAATTGTATTTTTCATAACACTAAAAGTTTTATTTGCATAATCTGTCGCAGTTATAACTGTATTATCTTTTGAAGGAAATATATAACCTTCTGTTTTACCATCTTTCACATTTGGAACCCATTCAAAAGAATGATTTTTGGTTGTATTATTACTAAACCATTTTGCTACTCTGGTATTCCATTGTTCATTTAATTCTGCTTCTTCTTTCGCTACAAATGAAATAGTTTCTGGAACTTTGTTATTATCAATCTGTTTACTTAATGGAATTAAACCAGATAAAAGAAAATAACTCTTAAGTTGATTACAAAAAGCATGCGATGGATATAATCCATAATTAAATAAACATTTTTCTTTGTTATCAGTATCATCTATAGTATCTCTCATAAAAGTTCCTTCTGTATTAATTGTACCAATAATATCTCCAATAGTTGGCGGGAATACGTGTTCATCTTCACCCGCTTTATTATTTAAATATACAAACATTCCATTCTTTTTAGTTTTTTTGTCTGTTTCTGTATTGAACCTATCGTGTGGTAAAACTGTACACCAATAAGAATAATGATATATTGGTTTTTTACAAATCCAACAATCTCCTGCTTTTTGTCTATCTATTCCATTATTTTTATTAATAATATCATTATATACTGTATTTTTATGTACTTCCAATAATTGAGAAGATTTTGGACTTATAGTTAATTCTGACGGCTTATTTAAAAAAAACATCAAATTTGTACAATTATTTTTATTATTATAATTATATCTGCCTTCCATTACAGTTTTTATTCCTTCTATTTCTTCAGGCGAACATTGTAAAACTTCATTTGCATTTTCTTTACTGAAAGGTTCATAGGATTTTCCACGTGTATTTTCATTTTTTTGCGTCATATCTGATAATTCCTTACCCTCAATCGCAAGTCTTAATTTTTTTGTTTCATTTAATTCTGTACCGAATATTTCATCAAAAAATTTTAAAATTGTTCTTCGGTTAAGACTTTCACCATCGATTAACATATTTGTAAAATCTTCATCAAAAAATTTATTTATCTTCGCCATAAGATCATCTATATCCATCCTTTCTTGAACATATTCAAAAAATATTATAAGATAATTATTAGTACTAATATCTTCATATCCCGCTTTATTAAAAACATTATAAGAAGAATATTTATTTATTTTTTTATTATTTAAATATTCTATTACTATATTACCAAAATCTACTCTACTAACAGCACATATAGTATTCTTCGTATTAGGTGTAAGTTTCTTATTTGGTTTGGTGCAAACTGGTGAAGGGGTTTTTGTTGATGTGGATGATGAACTATTACTATAAACAAGATTATTATCTTCATTTAATAAATGAATACCACTACTACTACCACTACTACTATTATTATCACTATCACTATCACTATGACTAATACTACTATTATTACCCATAACAATATTAAGATATATTATATAATCATGATATAATATATTTCACTTCTAAATTCATATTTTACTATTTACATAATAATATTACAAACATTTTACCTATTAAAAATAAATAAAATATCATTGTAAATATTAAGTGTATTAATTTCATCCCAACTGAACACATTACTATAAATAATATTGATACTGCGCTTATACTATCCCCTATTAGTGATATTGTAAAAAATATACAAGCCGATGTTATTCCTTGTGATATTTTTATTATAAATATCATTCGACAATTATTATTACATAAATATATTGACGAATAACTTATTCCATACTGATTACACATTACACAATTCTTCGATGGAACATATTGATTTATATATCTCACTAATTCTATTGGTAATTTTTTTTTATTATATAAAACTATTTTATGGCATTTATTCATTTTCTTATATTTACATTATAAGTTAAAATCTACTATTACTGGATAATGGTCCGATTCTAATGTATCACATTTTTCAGAATAACCATGATATATTGATACATTTTTCACCATATTTAATAATCCTTCTGTTAATAATACGTAATCTATCATTACAAATTCATCTGGTGTTGAAATACAATCATTATTTTTATCCCACCAATTTGTATATCTCTCCTCTTTTGGTATTTTTGATGCTAAATCTGTCAAATCATATACTTCATTTTGTTCTCCTCTTATTATATCTAATACTTGAGATATCGGTTCACTCTCATTTACATCTGTATTCTTTTCATCATAATCATTAAAATCACCTATTACTATTATTTCATAACCTTCATTCACTCTTTTTATTATCTCTTCTTCCATTATTTTTGCTTGCGCTTCTCTCCTTACACATCTATCTGGATTTGTTGGATATGCCAATAAATGTAATGAAAAATATGCTACTTTTACATCATTCCAATTAAATAATGTCATAAAATGTTTACTTACACTTGTATGTCCTTCATCATCTGAACCACAATTCGATTCTTTTATTGGATATTCATATGTATTATCAGTTCTTGTTATGTTTGCTATAGGATCTATTTTTGTTAACATTCCTACATTTTGTCCGGTACTTGTATCGCTTCCTTGTATTAAATATGGCTTATATTCATTTGATGTCCTTGTTATTAACGCATCTAATTCATTACAACCTTCTATTTCACAAATATTTATTATATCTGGTTCATATTTATTTATTACATTTGATACATGTTCCATATGTTCTGCTGACATTGCTTGATTCTTCCACGGACAACCCTCTCCTGGACAGTCTGCTGGTTTATAATAATCTAAAAATAACCATTCTACATTATATTGCATTATTCTTAAATTACTTTTATTTGGACGTCTATCTTCACTCTGATACACCATTGGACATTGTTTATCCGCCAATGCGAATGCCATACTGAACAACAAAACCGCAACTAATATATACATCAGTATATATTAACGACATATATAAAGATAATTTCTATAATATATTATATTTATGATTTTTCTATTTTTTCTCTTTTTTATTTCTTCTTGCCTTGCCAATTATGATAACATGTTAACTATGGCTTCTATTAATATCTCTCAATCTGCTTATTGTCTTTCTACCATCGATTCTTGGAGTTGTGCTACTTGTTCTAATCAAAATATTTTTGAAACCAAACTTATTGATAATAATGTTTTAATCATTTTTGGATATAATATTCCATACAATTCTTTATTTATTGGATTTAGAGGTTCTTCCAATATTCAAAATTGGATTGATAATATACAAATTAAACTTGTTCACCCATATTTTGACCAAAATATCGCTGTTGAAAAAGGCACTTATAACCTTTATTCTTCCATACATAGTGATATCTATTCTATTTTAGATAAAATGGTAAAAAAATACAATACTAATGATATTTTAATTACTGGGCATTCTATGGGTGGTGCCCTTGCTACTATTTCTGCGTTTGAAATGATTTATCTTAATACTCCTTATAATGTTAAATATTTAGTTAGTTTCGGTTCTCCACGCATTGGTAATGATTACTTTTTTGATTATTTTAGATTATTTAATATTTATTCCAAACGTATTACTCATTATTTTGATATTGTTCCCCATCTTCCCGAAATGTTTTTCGGATACAAACACATTAGCAATGAAATTTGGTTTGATGAAATAAACTATAAATATACTATTTGTAATGATAGTTTGAATGAAGACCCTTATTGTTCCAATTCTTGTGCTCCTTTACATTGCACCAGCACTACTGACCATTTAAATTATATGAACATTTCTATGGGTAATGATGGATTATGTTAATTTTTTTTAAAGTCTGGTTTGTTATCACATATCATATATTTATAGTATTCTTCTTCTTGGTTCTTTTCGTCTTGTTCATTCTTTTTTTGAATTATATATTCTGCACATGTTCCACAATGGTCTTCATTTGCATAATTTATTTTCAGATTTGTTTGACGATTATTATTCATTCCCCATCTACCTAATGGCTTTACCATTGGCTTCATACTCCTTTTAATTATTTCTGTTAAACGATTCATTCCTTCTTTATCTTATTATTATTTCATAATTCTTATTCAATTTTTATTCAATGTAAATTATATAGAATTTATTATATTGTATTATATAATGGCTACTAATAATCCTTTTCTCACTGAACAAATTATTACCTATATGGGAAATAAACGCAAGCTTTTAACCATTATTGGCGACACTATTGATGATATTAAAACTAAACTTAATATTCACAATTTATCTATTGGGGATGGCTTCTCTGGTTCTGGTGTTGTTAGTAGATTATTTAAAACTAAAGCTACTAAACTACTTTCTAATGATATTGCTGGATACAGTTTCTCTCTTAATAATTGTTATTTAGCTACTCCTTCTTCATCTGATATTGCCAAAATTAAAAAATTTATTGATACTGCTAATTCCCTCGCCGATGACTTTGAACAAAATATTCCCGAACCTTGGATTTCTAAACATTGGGCACCACAAAATAATACTGTTTCTCAAAAAGACCGCGCTTATTTTACCAGAGAAAATGGCAGACGTATTGATATTATTCGTGATTTCATTACCACTATTCCTAATAAATATCAACCTTACCTTCTTTCTCCCCTATTAGTTGAAGCTTCTATACATAATAATACCAATGGACAATTCTCCGCCTTTTATAAAGACGGTTCTGTTGGTGCTTTTGGTGGCAAAAAATCGGTCGATACCAAAAGAATTACACAACCTATTCGCCTACCATATCCCATTTTTAATTCCAATAAATGCACCGTTCATTCCACTTGTAGTGATACTAATGATTGGGTCAAAACCTTCGCCAATACTGACCCTTTAGATATTGTCTATTATGACCCTCCGTATAATAAACACCCTTACAACATTTACTATTTTTTACTTGATATTATTTATAATTGGGACAAAACTATTGATATACCTGATACTAATCGAGGACAACCTTTAAATTGGACTAAATCTCCCTTTAATAGTTCTGTTCATGCTAAAAATGCTCTTAATAACCTTATTGACAATACAAATGCCAAATTTATTGTTTTATCATATAACGATGGCGGCATTATACCTATTCCACAATTAGATGACCTTTTAAATTCTATTTCCAAAAATGTTGATAAAATACCGATTAACCATAAAACTTATAATCGTTTAAAGGGCATTAGCAACTACAAACGTGAAAAAGAATATAAAGATGTTAAGGAATTCTTATATGTTATCCAAAAATAATTATTTCTATTATTCATAATAATAATAGAAATGAATTTTATCAATAATTTTTTACTTCTTTTTATGAGCGTTTCTTTTTACTTTTTTAC
>CEWG01008585.1_pt1 | contig 22475 bp, 17 predicted proteins | sample 361411 | NCBI WGS metagenome assembly CEWG01 (sample SAMEA2622173, study PRJEB7988) | marine metagenome | biome: marine biome (ENVO:00000447); feature: surface water layer (ENVO:00002042); material: "saline water (ENVO:00002010), including plankton (ENVO:xxxxxxxx)" | depth 5 m | reverse complement strand
AACTTTTTAATAATCTCTTGTTCGCCCATATATCCATCAGTATTATCTACATACATTTCAATGATATATGAATCATCAAATGAGCTCGCAGGATCCTCACCAAAGATTACGTCTTTGTTAGCAATCTTTCTTGGTAAGTAGTAAACATCTTGGCCGTAAATCTTGAGCTGTTCTATAATTAAATCTTCGTATAGTCTCTGCTCAGATGTTGTGCCTGTGTCGAAATAGACATTCGTTGGCATTTAGTTATCCTTGTTGCATATGAGCGGGTTCTTCATAATTTAATCTGATTTCTTCCTCTAACTGTCTTTGTTCTTGAATTGCTGTAGAGAATAATTCAGGCCCATTTAAAGTAACCCCACCTAACATAGCGGTGCCTGAAAATTTTGAAAGATTTTGTCCCCATTGTTTTTTAATTAGTGTTGTAGCATATCTTTTTAAATATATGTCATCATATATATCGGTATGAGTATCAGGGTCTAATTTACGAAAAACTTCTATAATTAAATATTCATCTGCCTTTATATCTACTCCCCAATCCATATCAATAAACAATCTGTTTGATAAATGATTAAATCTCATTGGTTTTTCTCCCACTAAAACGTGGTCAAGAAAATCAAGATGTTGCATTGTCATTTGATAATGTACGATACTTGTAGATGAAAAATCATACAAGTCATTTAATCTTAATTGATATCTAACATCAAACATGTTTAAGTTTGCTCTGTCTGATAAAGGAAATACATTGACAACAGAAATTACACTTGAAGGAACTACAATAAAATTATCTGCTCTTTCATAAGTAGTTGTAACAGAATTATCTGTAATTGACTCTGAAGCATTAGTTGTCATTCTTGTAATATCGGCTTGAGTTACTTTATATTTTAAATACATTCTCTCAACACCATCAACATGATATTGAGCAAAATATTGAACTGCTTCATCTATTCTGTCATCTACTTGGTCGTCATCAACATTTATATCAATTACAGGCTTACCTAATGCTCTTAAACAGTATTCTTTAAATGTTGCCTTTGTAGTTGGGACTGCCATATATTATTCTTCCTTTATAACTATTTATACTTATTACAATGCCATTGCAATTGCGATAGCGAACGCCTGTGTTGTTTTTGCGTCTAGTTGTGTTTGAATATTACTTGAAACTCCGTCTAAATGACCTATTTCAGTTGACGTTACAGCACTTACAGATACGTCACCACTACCGTCTGAGACTAATGCTCTACCAGTAGTTAAGTCTGCCATCTTACTAAATGCAATTGCAGCTGATGATTTGATGTCTGCATTGACAATATTTGTAATTGTGTTATTATCACTATCAATACTTTTATTTGTTAAAGTTTTTGTTGTAGCAGCAAGAAAAGTATCTAATGTAGCAACTGTTGTTTGACGCATTGTACCATTATCGTTAGTCACTAAACCATCACCACTTGCAAAAGCAGTTGTTCCTGCTGATGTGTCACCATCTATTATATTTAATTCAGTAGCAGTAGATGTTACACCGTCTAATATATTTAACTCAGCCGCAGTTGAAGTAACACCATCTAAAATATTTAATTCTTCTGGTGTTGATGTAATTTGTGTTGTTGATGCAGCTGCAAGAACTGGTAATGTTCCTGAAACGTTAGGTAAAGATATTGTTCTATCTGCTGTTGGGTCAACTGTTGTTAATGTTGTTTCATGAGCATCTGCTGTTGCACCTTCAAATACAAAAGCATTTTGAATACTAACAGTTGTAGAGTCGACTGTTGTAGTTGAACCTGAAACAGATAAGTTACCTGCAATAGTAACATTTGCACCACTTAATGTTATAGCATTACTACCACCATTAGCAATCGTACTTGTTGTTAGTGTAGTAATTGTTTGTGAAGTTGCTGTTCCCCCAACAACACCATTAATTGTTGGAGCAGTTAAAGTTTTATTTGTGAGTGTTGAAGATGTTCCAGAAACAAAAGTATCTATCTGTGAAGCATTAAGTTTCTTTTCTGTACCACCATCTGATACTACAAATTTATCTGTAGCAGCTAAAGTAATTCCTGTACCATCAGAATATGAATCAATGTCTAATCCTAATTCTGCATTAACATAGTCTGATATTTGAGTTGCGGTTACAAACTTTTCTGTACCACCATCTGATATAGCAAACTTATCAGTATCAGCAATTGTTATACTTGACCCATCGGTCATTCCGTCAATATTTAAAACTGCTTCTACACTACCAAATTCTAATGCACTCGCACCTGAATTAACTTTTAATACTTGACCAGCAGAACCTATTGATAATGAAGCCCCAAGACCACCATGTGTTAATCCTACTGTATCGCCTGTCTGAAACTCAGAAAGACCTGTTGCAGTACCAGCGTCATTAAATACTGCTCTAATTGGTGTTTTATTTGCCATTATTTATTCCTAAAATTGAAAAATGGTAGTGTCACTATCAGCTAGTGCGTTCCCATTTGCCAATGTAAATGTTTTTGTTCCTGTAAACGTTGTTCGAGTATCAATCGAAGCGTTAAACTCAAAGTCTGTATTCTTCGTATCTAGTCCTGCTGAAGCAGTAAAAAAAGGTATTACCCTGGTAGGTTGTCCCCCAGCTGCACCAGTACCAGTAGCCAAAATTGCTAATTCGTTATCACCTGATTTTGTGCCTGCAGGTAATGTTGCACCTGTTGCTGATATTGCAATTGCACCTGTACCATCAGAACTTATTGTTGCACCTGCAAGGTCAATTGTATCACCAGCAAGAAATAAATCATTAAATCTTTTTGTTGAACTACCTAAATTTCTTAAATTAGTTACGTCTGGTACAATGTCTTGGTCAATTCTACTTAAATCTACTGGTGCCCCAAAAGTACCATCTTGTAAATCTAAACCGTCACCAGCATTTGAACCACTTGAATCTGTGCCATCTAAAATTACTCTATCACCAGCATTTGAACCACTTGAGTCTGTAGCATTTAAAACTAAATCTTCAGTTTCTAAAACTGTACCTACAAACTTATTAGTTGCTGAGTCAAATTGTAAAACTCTTTTATCTACGAGAGCAGTATCAGTATCAATATCAGTTAATGCAGCCAATGATGAAGATGTTGTTCCAAAAACTATTTTACCTGTTGATGCTTGATACTTTAATACCTTGCCATCACCAATAGAACTTATGTCTACATCATCTAACTTTGTTAAATTAACTTCACCGCCACCACCTATTGTGGACATTTGTTTAGTTACAATATCTTTAAACTGAACAAACTCTTTTTTCATATCATCTAAAGAGGTTATATTCTCTAGACTTTTTAATTTTTCTTTTTCTAGTTCATTTGCAACTTTCATTTCAGAAAGTTTTTTAGTTGTCTGTTTAATTATATCATCTGTATTGTCATCTTCAGAAATTTCAATTTCAACAACTGGTTTTTCTTCTTTTATTTCTTTTTCAGGTTCTAGTAATAATTCTTTTTTCTTTTTTGGTTTTGTTTTCTTTTTCTCTTTCTTTAGAGAAGAAAACAATTCTTCTAAATCAGATATTTTCTTTTCTGACTTAGCAATCACTTCTTGTTTTTGTTTTTTCGCATCAGCGATTACAGAGAAAAAGTCTTCTAATTTCTCTTCTGGTTGTTCTGCGACCTTAACAACCTTCTTTATATCTTCTTTGATTTTAGAATTTAATTTTTTTTCTTGTAAGAGTGAAATTTGTTTTTCTATATCTGGATCAATATCTATCATAATTATCTACTTACGCTTGGTGTTACCGTTGCACGTCCCTCTATTCTTCGAGTGATAAGTCCTGAACTATCAGTTGTTGTCAAATCCCAAACATATCTACCTTCTGAAAGAGCACCTGTTACAGTATCAGTTAATGCAATAGAACAAGTACCGTCAGTTGCACTTACCTTTGCTGTTGTAAACGAGGTCGATGAACTAGCAAGATGTGTTTTTCTCATAGTAGCAGTTATCGTTTCGCTTGATAAATCGACTACTGTTCCTGTTGAGTCTTTTACTGTTAATGTTTCAGTATAATCGCAATCTTGGTCGATAGTAATATTCTGTATTGTTGCCATTAATCATTCCTGTTTTTCTTATAATACTATTTATAATCCAAGAAAAGAGAAAGCTAAACAAAATTAACGGGATTTGCCGTCTCATAGCCGCCCGCTAGGCGGCGTTAGAGGCTGCCTGCATATGATAGTACCCCCTAATTTTAGACATTTTTAACCTGTGCATCTGATTTTCTTCGAACTATAGTAATTGGTTGAGGTTTTAACTCACCTATTTTTCTTGCTTTTCGTGTTTTCTTAGGTTTACCATTAACTGCCCAAAATATATCTTTACGGTCTTCTCTAAAATTACCTTCAATATATATTGGAAAATAACCTGAGATACTATCTATAACATGACAAAACATAATTACGTTATCACTATATGCATTATTACAAGATGCTTCCCAAAGTTCACCTGTTAAAAATAAACAAGAACCTTTACATAGATGTATTACAGGACATTTAGGACAGTCTGGTCGGTCACTCCAATGTGTGCCTGTTTTTATTTTTACTTTCTCTAAATCATTTACATGACCAATATGATGTGAAATGCCTGCAGGATTAGTTGATACAGGACTTACATTTTGACAAGTCAAAACATTTCCATTTAAATCTACAGCCATATTTTTTCTTTCACTCATTCCGCATTTTTGAGGTAATGTTTCTACACGTCTTCCTATCTGTAGACTTTTAATAAAGTCTCTGGCTTTTTTGTCAACTAAACCAAATCTTGACGCTGTGTTTTCTCTTAATTCAGCAACCGCTTTGATTCTGTAATCAATATCTTTTTCACCATCTAGTAAAGAAGTATCAAGACCTCCGTCATCATATGCATCAATAAATCCACCTTCACCAAGTTCTAAATATTGTAAATATTCTTTACCAATTTCTTTTTCTACAAAGTTTTCAAACCATTTTTGAACAGTTGCACGACTTATATTATCGGCATGTATCATTGAATTAAAAGACATTCTACCTTTAGGTGCTAATCTTTTAAATAAATCTATAATACCTACTTTTGATTTAGGGTCACTCAAAGGGTCAGGACCACGAATATGTTGACCTACAGCATCATGTGACATTCCTATAGAAAAACCATACTCTTCTAAAAAATCATTCTTTTCTTTATCTAATAAACTACCATTAGTAACCATACTCATTGTACAATCAGGATATTTTTTCTTTAATGCAATAGCTAATGGTTTCAAAGTTTTCCAATAAACTAAAGGTTCTCCTCCCCAAAATTCAAATCTTGGTTTGCCGTCACCATGATACCAGTTGTCCATGTTACTAACAAAGTCATCTACTTGTTTGTAATTAGTTGCTTTTGCTCTAGGAACAAATCTTTGACTACAGTATGAACAAGAATAGTTACAAGATAAACCTAATTGTATTTTAATTTTTTCTAGTTCACCTTTTCCTTTTTCCATTTCTGCAACTTTAACGTTATTTGGGTCTTGTACTTCTGCACCTCTTATCACTGGCAGTCCTGTATCTTTCCAATGTAACGTACTTACATCGGTATCGTATACCATTTGTCTTTTATGTTGTGTCTCAAAGTTATGACAAGTTAATGTAAATTTAGGCATTACTTTTGTACCCTTGGTTTGTAAATATATTCCCATTTAGATGCAGGAGTTAAATGTAACCCTACACTTATTCTGAGTTTATTTTTTTCACTAGGTGTCTCAGGCATATGAAACAGATTAGAATTAAAAAGAACAGCCCTATTTGGTACATATGGCACTCTATGAATTTGGTCATCTTGATGTATTTGTAATGCACCTGCCCAATCATTTTTCCATTCTTTAGAACCAAACCAGATAAGACTAAGGTCTTTTGGTGTGCCGTCTTGATGTAAATGTGACTCGTTCAATGCAGTTGCACCATTGATGCCTACTCGTTGTACAGCATAAGGTGTTTTTATTTGTTGATGGTCTAGTGAATTACAAGTTGTAAATCTGTTATACAATTTTTCTCCTATTGCCTTTTCTACATCAGGATTAAAAATACGCCAACCTTGATTGCCTGTTATGTTACTTAAATTTGGAAACTGCCAATAACCTTTTTTAAAAAATTCGTAACAGTAATCCCAATCTTCATCTTTTAAAAAATTATCTATAATCATATTGTAATAAAAGAGTCTGCTTGTTGTCTGTCCTTAACTTTGGCGTTTATAACAATAAATATTCTATCTCTTTTTCCTTTATACATCTCAGATTCATGAAATAGATATGATGGATGTATGATTAACATTTTAGGTTTAGGTTGTAATTGAATTAACATATCATGATTTAGACCTCTTGAGCGTTGTGCTATTGGGTCAATTAATAAAAACCTACCATCATCATTATCACACGTTGGGTCATTACTTTCTACATTATCTAAATCTATATAGTAAACTCCAGTATAATCAATACCTCTATGAGTATGAGGTCGTGCCCGATTACCTTTGACAAATCTTCTAGGGAATGCAGTTACCTGTATTTCTAATTCATGTGGGTCTATAAATTTTTCTGCATATAACATCTCATACAGTTTTACTTTAATTCTTTCTTTAAACAATTTTATTATTGGTGTGTCTAAAGCAAATAGATTTGGTACTTTAATCTCTTTGTTAAAAATTTCAGGAGTACCATTAAATTTATCAATCTCTGGCTCAACCGCTTTTAATAACTGAAGATTATCTTCACTGGTCAACAGGTCTTCTTCGACCATAATATTATTTACCCATGCTTGATATATCATAGTTTTTTGTAAAACGGTGCTTGTATAGGTTCTGCTACTCTGCAAACAACAGTAAAGAAAGACCTAGTTTTTTTGCCTAAATAAGGTTCACTAAAATGATACAAATATGCAGGGTGCATGACAAGCATTTTAGGATAAACTACTACGTCTACGTTTTGTGTGTGGTTCATTGCTCTTGACCTTTGTGATATAGGGTCAGTAAAAATAAATCTACCTTTAGGTTGTTTAAAATTATCACCTAGACCTTCCATAGGATCCAAATCTGCATAATATACTGCCACATAATCACAACCTCTGTGATTGTGTGTTTTACTTCTGTCACCATGTTCGTGTTCTCGATATGCGGCTACTGCTTCAATGTCATATTTTTCAGGTTCAATAAAACCATCTGCTTCCATTAATAATCTTACACGAGATTTTATAAGAGCTGCAAGTTTATCTATAGCAGGATGGTCAACATTGAATAAATTATAACCTTGACGATTAGGGTCTTGAATATCTGGAACATGTTTAAATACTTTTGAGTGTTCTTTACCAATTCTAATTAACTCTTGATTATCTTCATCAGTTATGTCAACGCCTTCCATAATAACGTTTGTTGCCCAGAAAGACTGTAGTTTTATATTTTCATTATCTAATTTCATATTCTACCTTTCCTGTAAAATGTTTAAAACCTGCTTTAACTTTGCCTCTACCTTTAAATAAAATCTTAGTACTTGCTTTACCTACATTGTTTGTATAAATTCTATTTTCACGCAACACACCTGTTGTTGTTTCTAAAAATATTTCTACATTTTCTTTAAGAGCATTTGTACCATCAGCTTCTAATAATTGTGCTGTAATATTATCTTCATTATCCATACTTAATTGAATCGTTGGCATCATAGGAATAATATCATCTAATCCGTTACCATTAATAGTTTCTATCATTTTATCACCTTGTTCAACACCATTAATTATAATTTTAGAAGCAGGTAGAAATACAATCCAATCGTCAATGGGTGAGTCTGCCCAAGGTCTAGCAAAAGAGAAACCTTGTTGTATACCTAACATTGATGCTACAACATGTCCTGTAGTTGATTTAGATTCACTAGTGTGTCTGAAGAAATCGTATACTCTAACTTTTTCATGTAATCTAAAACCTACAGCGATAATTGCGTGTGGTTGATTTATCTGTTTATTAGAAGATGTGTCTCTGTTTAAGTCAGCTCGAGACAAGTAACCTTGATAGTGGTCTCTTTGGTCCATACGCATTTCACGTCTGTATGTAACGAGGGAGTCTTTACTACCCATTAGTTGTAAGTCATATTCCAGGCCTTCTGGAGTATGATTGATTCTTAATTCATTTGGGGATTGTTGCTCATTTACATGAGGGCATTTTTTGTATCCAATCATTAAATACACTCCTTTTCATAATATTATATCATGATGATAATATAACTATTTATATGGATATTTTATATAGTTATTTCTGCTTTGCCTGAGAAATATTTGAAACCTGCTTTTACTTTACCTGCGGAAGCACCAACTACTGTAGTTGTAGCGACACCACTTGAATTTGTTTTGACTCTATTTTTATTTAGATATCCGCCTGTAGTTTCAAAGTAAATCTCTACGTCTTCTTTGACAGGGTCGATTGTAGCTGAAATATCTGTTCCGTCTTTAGACATTGAAATACTTGGTAGTAAGTCGCCGGCAGCAGCACCAATCGACCTATTATTATCTACATTAAATGTAGCAAGAGCACTACCTTCATTTGTAGCAATACTTGAGTTTACTACTAATGTCCAATCATCTGTTGAACTATCAACATAAGGTATAAACACAAACACTATAGGTTTAATGTTCATTAAATTTCTAAGTGACCCTACACTTGACTTGTTGTGTTGTGTATGTTTAAAAAAGTTTGTAGCTTTTAATGTACCAGCTGCACCATAATTGTCGTCATGAACTGACAATACAGAAATAGCATGATGTGTACTAATAGTTTCTTTTGATTTATGGTCTGCTAAAATAAGGTCTTTATCAAACTCATATGTATTTGAACCTATTGTAATTTCAAATTCGTCACTACCTTTATCTTTTAGTGTTACTGTTTGGTCTTTATATGCCGGTTCAGTTTGTGTATTTTTTCTTAAATTCATTGTTTATCCTTTTAACAGTTACAGTTACACGCACAGTCGTGGTTGTGACCAGATGAAGCAAAACCGGAAACGGCATTGAATGTTCCGTCGCCTCTTAAAAATGTAGTACTATTTCTTGTACCACTAGCAGAAATTTTAGCCAATGTAACTTGGTTGTCTCCTATGTGGGCAGTATCAATACTACCGTCTGTATAATGTTCACTATTGATTGCATCATCAGCAATTTTAGCACCTGTGATTGCGTCTGCCTGAATGTCTGCTGTTGCGACTGTATCGTTTGGTAGTAAAGGTACTTGACTAAATGTAACTACACCGTTTGAAGCAATTGTCATAGCATCTGCATCTGAAGCAACACCTATTGTACCGCCATCTTTAATTACTAAATCATCTGCAATAGTTAAAAGACCAGCAGAACTTAATGACATTTTTTCTGAAGCTGCTTCTGAAACGCCTGTTTTGAAACTTAATTTTGTTGCATTACTAGAAGAACTAAAGTCTCCTTCTGAGACAGCCTCAATACCAGCAGCAACAAGTATCGCATCTGTACCTGTTCCCTCATCTGGTGCCTGAAAATCTATTTTACCAATAACATCATTAGCAGCGATATCTGTTTCGCCTGTTTGTAATGTTAATGAAACTGGTTTATCGTCTGCCGTAGCAGTATGTTTTAATATTAGTCCTGTGTCAGCAGTATGAATTAATCTAATTTCTTGGTCATTACCAAATTGAATTGTACCGCCATCTGCCAAGAATAAATCTGACCACTCTAATGAAGCAGAACCTAAAGCTTCTCCGTCAGCACTTGAAGGATTACTTGAGCCTGCAGCCGCAAAGGATAATACACCAGAACCATTTGTTACTAATGCCTCTCCACTACTTCCGTCTGAAGATGGTAGAGCAAATGATGTGCCTCCAGATGTAAGTGTAAGTTTTGAACCATCTGATTCAATTTTTTCGTTTGCATCTGTAAAGTGTAAACCTACGTTTGTAGGAATAATAACATCTGTAGCCGCTGTTAATTTAATATTGTTACCAGAGATAGTTAAATCTGTACCATCTCCTTCAATTTTTTCTGCTGAATCACCGAACACCATTCCTACATTGTTAGGTAAGTGTACGTCACTTGTAGCAGTTAAGTTGATTTTAGCGCCTGATGTTATTGTTAAATCTGTGTTGTCGCCTTCTATTTTCTCGCCAGTACCGAAAGTAACTCCTACGTTTGCAGGAACTACAACATCACTTGTGGCAGTTAAGTTAATCTTTCCACCTGATGTTACTGTTAAGTCTGTATTATCGCCTTCAATCTTTTCACCAGTACCAAATGTTATACCTACATCTGCAGGAACTACAACATCTGCTGTAGCAGTAAGATTAATATTATTACCTGAGATAGTTAAATCTGTTCCGTCGCCTTCAATTTTCTCAGCATCATTACCGAATGTTAATCCAACATTTGCAGGTATGTTAATATCTGTTACTGCTGTTAGATTAAGGTCAGCACCAGCATTGATAGTTAAATCTGTTCCGTCTGAAGATATTTTCTCTCCACCTTTATCAAAGAAGTAAACTGCCCTATCATCAGCAATTCTCATTACTTCGTTACCGTCATACTGATTAAATACTAAGTCGTCTGAGTCGACACCGAGTTGAATAACTTGAGCACCTGAAGTGCCGTCCATGTCTAGAGTAAGTTGTAAAGTACCAGCGTCTTTGAATTCTACGTTACCACCAGCAGCATCTATAACGATATCGTTTGATGAGTCTAGTGTAATATCTGTGCCATCGTTTGTAATGGAGTCAAGTGCAATACTTCCAATATTTGTAATGTCAGCATCACTCATATCGAAACTACCTGTTACATCTAAGTTTCCACCAATACTTGCATTACCTGTAACTGTTAAGTTATCAGCGATTGTTGTTTCACTTGTAGTATGTCCGATTGTTACAACGATACCAGAGGTTTCAGTTGCAATTTTTAAAGCACCTGTTTTGTTTGCAACATATGAATTAGTGCCATCGTGATAGATTTCTAAATCATCACCAGTACCAAATAGTCCCTTTGCACTATCAGCAAATTTTTGACTACTTCCTGTTAATACACTAAATGTATTTGCTGTGAATTGAAAGTCATCGGCATCCGAAATCTTAATATCAATCTGGTCATCTGTGTCCGCTGTTATTGTCGTATCACGGTCAGCATCTAAAATTAATTCTGCGCCGTCTAAATCTAAAAGATTTTTACCAATTAAGTTTTTTTCGATATATGCCATTAATTATTCCTTATACATCTTCTAGAACTGATACAGTAATATCTACTGAACTGGCAGCACTAGCAAGAGCTTCTAAATTGTCTCCGTTTGAACCATCGTTTTGTAATACTAATTTATTTCCTGACATTACTTCTAAAGAAGAGCCTGCAGGAATAGTAGCATTTTTTACAATAAATACATCATTTGAACCATCTTCATTATCTAAAAAAATACTGATGGTCTTATCGCTGGTTGTTTTATTCGCACAAGTAAGACCGATAACGATTGATTCTAAAGCAGAACTAGATGATCCTGCAGGTACAGCGTAAATCGTTGTATTACTGGTGTGACTTATGTCTGGTGTACAGAATCTTTTAAAATCGTTAGCCATGTTTTTTCCCTTTTCCTATATTTATACTATATTTCATAATTAATCTGTTATTCTTACTACTATTTATACAATTAACCTAGTGCAATTGCCTGAGCAATAGCAAAAGCATTTGTGGCCGCACCTGTCGTAGTGATTAGTGTTCCTGTCTCATTTGGTATTGTAACAGTTCTATCTGCTGTTGGGTCTACAACTGTTAATGTAGTCTCATGTGCGTCAGCAGTTGCACCTTCAAATACGATACTTGAGTCTGTTAAAGACAAGTTAGTCGCAGTTAAATTTGTAATAGTAGGTGAGTTTAAAGTTGGACTTGTCAAAGTTTTATTTGTCAAAGTCTGTGTTCCTGTTAATGTTACAACTGTACTATCAAGTGCAAGTGTTACTGTATTACTTGAGCCTGAACTGTCAATACCAGTACCACCAGCAACGGTTAGTGTCTCACTATCTAAATCAATCGCAATAGTTCCACTATCAGTTGTAATGTCTAAATCTTGAGCAGTTATAGTTGCATCAACATATGCCTTAATACTTTGTTGCGAAGCAGCTTTTGTGGCAGAATTAGATGCCATATTATCTTCATCAAGAAAGGCAGTTCCTGAAAGAGCAGTATTTAAAACACCACTATTAATTACAGGACTTGTTAAAGTTTTATTCGTTAATGTTTGAGAACCTGTTAGAGTTGTTATGGTTGAATCAATTGCAAGTGTTATTGTGTTGCCTGAACCTGAACTATCTAATCCTGTTCCACCAGCAATCGTCAATGTTTCACTATCAAGGTCAATTGCAATCGTGCCACTATCTGAAGTTACATCTAAATCTTGAGCAGTAATTTGAGCATCAACATATGCTTTGATTGATTGTTGAGATGCTAACTTTGTTGCACTATTAGAATCCATACCGTCTTCATCTAAAAATGCAGTTCCTGAAAAAGCAGTATTAAAAACACCACTTGTAATAACTGGTGCAGTTAAAGTTTTATTTGTAAGCGTTTCAGTTGCATCTACTACAGAAACAGTACCAGACGCATCTGGAAAAGTAATTGTTCTATCAGCAGTTGGGTCAGATACTTGTATTGTTGTTTCGTGTGCATCATCTGTATCGCCTTCAAAAACTATTTTAGTTTCGAATATTGAAGTACCTGCTTTCAGAGCAGCAATTTCTGTATTCATTGCAACGACAGCTTCTACAATATCTGTAGATGAAGCAATTGTGCCACTTGCACTTGTTAGGCTCGAAATATCTCCAACATCAGCCGCTGTCAGATTATAAGTCTGTCTAAAAGTTTCTAGTGTATCTGTTACTGCTACGGTTCTATCTGCCATACTACTATTTATCCTATCCTAATGCTATCGCAAATGAAGTTGACTTACCCTTAGTTACATGGGTTGCTGTTGTTGCTAATGTCATATCTGTATTTGGTATTGTGATTACATTGTCTTGTGTAGGTTCTTCACAATCTAAAGTTGTCTCAAAATCATTTGATGTAGAACCTTCAATTATAATTCTTTCACCTACGTTTAATCCACTTACAGTACCAGATGATAATGTGAACGCACTAACGACTGGTTCTGTAAATGTTTTATTTGTTAATGTTTGTGACGCTGTCGTTATTGCAATAGTCGAATCAACGGCAACTGTCAACGTATTACCTGTAGCACTTGAATCTAGTCCTGTGCCTCCTGAAACAGTTAATGTTTCACTATCTAAATCAATATTTAATGCCCCACCACTATCGGCTGCAAAATCTAAATCTTGAGCAGTTGTCTGAGCATCAACATACGCCTTAATACTTTGTTGTGAAGCCAATTTTGTTGCACTATTAGAATCTAAATCATCTTCATCAAGAAAAGCAGTTCCACTTATTGCTGTATTTAAAACAGCACTAGTTAATGTGGGAGTTGTTAAAGTTTTATTTGTTAGTGTTTGTGTTCCTGTTAAAGTTGTTACAGTTGAATCAATAGCAAAAGTTGCTGTATTACTTGTAGCACTTGAATCTATTCCTGTACCACCTGCAAGTGTTAATGTTTCACTATCTAAATCTATACTTTGTTCTGTACCACTATCTGGTGCAATATCTAAATCTTGGGCAGTTAAATTAGTATCAACGTATGCCTTAATACTTTGTTGTGTTGCAGCCTTTGTAGCAGAATTAGATGCAAAATTATCTTCGTCTAATACGGCACTACCACTTGCACCTGTATTTAAAACAGCACTTGTTATTGTAGGTGTTGTTATTGTTTTATTTGTATATGTTTGTGACGCAGTTATTACTGCCATTTCACCACTAGCGTCTGGTAAAGTAAATGTTCTATCTGCTGTTGGGTCAGTTACAACAAGAGATGTTTCAAATGCATCATCTGTAGCACCTTCAAAAATTAAACCGTCACCACTAAAAATGTGAGAGTCAGTTGATATAGTTGTTAAGTCAGGATTCAATAATACAATTGCTTCGACAACATCTGTTGCACTTGCAATAATACCACTTGCATCTGTAATACCTGAAATATCTCCTATGTCTTCAGCAGTACCATTAAATTCAAATCTAAATTTATTTAATGTATCACCCGCTGATATATTTCTATCTGCCATTTGACATACCCACTAGTAAGTTTTTTATTTCTCTCATTTCATTTCTTAATTCATTTACTTCACGAACTATTTCTCTTACTTCATCATCTTTTTCTTTTTGTTTTGCTTTTCTTGCCATATACTTTGCATAGGCATCTGAATCAGTATTAATGATTGCTTGAGATTTTAAATCTCTAACTAAGTTTGTGTGGCCTTCGACCTTTGCGATATCTCTACTCATAAAATTAAACTGCCAGAGCAATTCCTCGTAAATCTTTCACTCTAGGTGGGTAAGAACTAACTGTACCCTTTAGAACTATTTTTAATTGGAAAGATGTAAACGTAGGTAAATCACTCACACTATATTGATGTTCTTTAAATGTACTATTGTCGTCTGTTGGTGTAACAGCCGTATCAGGAGAACCATCATCATTAAATGGTGTCCAGACTAATTCTTTTATGTTTCTAGCGTCATCAGCTGCACTTGTTCTAAAATACATTTCAACTTCAGAAGTTGAAGGAACATAAGCAGATAATCGAATATCTAATGCAGTTGAGTCATTAATTAATTTAACTGGTCTTGTTACATATTTTGCAGAAGAACTACCGCCACTTTTTGCAGTATCAGCAACAAAATCTGGTGTAGTTCCTTCAACAGGATTATATAAATGATTTCGTATTAAGTGAGTACTTAATCTAGTTGTATCAACTACAGGTGATAAATTTTCAGCAGTTGAGTCTATCGTAATATCTAAATTTAAAGATTTACCACCAGACATCTCGTTAGTTTCATTGATTGCAGAAGCAACAAGTTTAGGTCCTGTAAAGTAATAATCTTCATTTAATTCTACTGCCACTTTATCAGAAGCAGTTGTTAAAGTAAATTCTGTTTCAGTTCCTTCTAGTGTTTTACCAGTTGTTGCTCTTAATGTAGCACCAATCGTTGTATTTGGTGGTTGAATAACACCTGCAACTGGTTGAATTACATCATATAAAATGTTTCTTGTTGCAGTAACAGTAGCACCACCAACATCACCTAATGCAGTAGCAAAATCAGAGTTCTGTGCTGTAATTACATAACTATGCATTTTAATATCTGAGATAGATGTATATGTGCCATTAATATTTGTTGAAGCAACACCATTGTAAGTACCAGAAGCGATACCAGCAATTGTTACATTGTTTGATGTGCCATGCATACCATGATTTCTATGAGTTACTCTTAATGCAGTAGTGCCTATTGTTGCACCACTAGTATGAGTGGCCTCTGTTGTAGAATTTGCACCACGAGTGACGCCGGTCAATGAAGTTGCAGTTTTTCCTGTATATGTCATTTGTTCAGAATCAATCAATATTGTTCCTGAAGTAGGAAATTGTTTTGTACTAACTACATCAATTTCAGTTTCACTATCATCTAATCCTTCATTTAAAGTACCTGTAATTGTTGTTATAGGATTTAGTCTTAATGTTTTAGTTGGTAATTCATCATTAACAAGATGAACAGTACCAGAAGTGTTTGTTGTAAATGAAGCACGATTAATTTTAAATTTAACATCTTCGTTTTGGTCAGCAGTCCATGTAGAAGCATTTTGTGATTTAAACATACTTCCAAGATATGGTTGTTGTGAAATTAATCTTGCACCATCTAGAGTTGTTTGTCCTAGTCTTGAAGTGTACATTGTGTATTCGTCTGTATTTGATAATACACAGAAAGCGTATTCAATACCATTTTGTAAGAATACAGGACTAGGGAAAGTAAATTTTGTGGCCGTAGAAGCATCAGTTGATGTACTAATGTCAGCGGCATCAACAGTTACCTCAGCAAATGGTACAACTGTTGTTGTTGGATAACCATTTACCATTGTTCTAATTTGAGTCGTTACAGGTATTGTACTTGATTTACTTGCAAAGAAAACTTCAATACTAGTTACATATATGCCGTCTACTTGGTCAACTAAGAATGATTGACAAACTGGGTCGGACCAACCGCCACGTGTTTCTCTCACTACCCTTGTACCAATTGCACCTGTTATTTGGTCTGTGTCTGTAGCAGTTACTCTTTGTACTTGTGCTTCTCTTGTTGAGATTACTGTTCCTTGAACTGTTTGAACTAAACCTTTTGCCGTGTAGTCTGATTCAGCTGATGTAGTTACAAGTCCTTCTACTTTTGAATTTGTTGAACTTGAAGTTAATCTAAATGTTCTTGTACCTACTCTCCATCTTGGATTTGCGTCAACTGTTGATGTTGGTAAAGCAAATACACCTGTGGCAGTACCAACAGCGTTAGTTGTTAAAGCTGCACCTGCTGTTGAGCCTGTTGGTGTTACATATGCAGATATATCTACACCATCAAAGAAAGGATAAATTCTAGTATCAGGTTTCATACCTTTCGCAGTAAATGAAATATCTTTCGCTCTTATAAATGTTGCAAAGGCAACTTGTACTACTCTATTACCAATATTTGTATTTCTTAATCCACCAGGAATTAAAGATGTTCTTATACCTGTTCTTGTTCTATTATTAACTTCTTGTGTTCTGACAGTTGTTGTATCTACACGTCTACGACCTCTTCCTCTTTCCCAACGAGATGATGTTGATTCGGTACCAGCAACATCAACACTTGTCCAGTTATTGTTCCATTCATTCCATACAGTACCTAAATTTAATTCTCGTACAGCTTCCCCAGCCGTATCTGTCAATGTGTCAAATATACTAGGAATTTCAATTGTCATTTCAGGAAGTGTTTCTGTTTCCATCCAATCATCTTGGTCGGGTGTTAAAACAACTTGTCCAGTAAATGATATAACATCATATGGATTTAAGTTGACAACTGTACTAGCATATTGTTGTTCTATTTCTGTTATTTCAGTATAAGGTAAAGTAATTAAGTCACCAGTTTTTTGATAACCGTTTGTTGTTCTAATAGCATCTGTCATTGCAGTACTATTTTCTAATGAAGAATCTGCTTCTATCAGATTACTATTATCCATATGGTGAGAAGGTCTTAATTCTCCTGCAGCCATATCCATAGATATAGAATAATCATTATCAGAAACATCTCCAATGCCATGACCAGTAAAGTTATCTACAATGAAACCATTTTTAAATCTATCAAATCCATCAGCGTCTTGTATCTGTAAAGATTTGGCGTCTTGTTCTAACAAGTTTAATTGAGTGTAGAATTCAACACTTTCTATTCTCTTATGTAGACCACCAATATCTCTCATGGTGTATCTTCTATTATCAATTGCTTTTATTTCTATATCAGAGGTATTAAAAGTAAATGCAGGTATAAACGCATCATATAAATGTATTGCATCTTTTAATGTTTCACCAAATGCTGGTTCTATTGCAGAAGCACCTCTAACTACTACAAATTGACCTTTTGATGATAAATAAACTCTTGCCCTATTTGAAAGGTAATATTCTAAGTCAGCAGTTACATCGGTATTAATTTTCATAAACTCGATTGCTGAAGCGCCTGTGCCATCAAAAGACCTATCAATATCACCAGAATTAATAGTAGAAGCATTATCTACTCTTGGTCTAAAGTCTAGACTATCTCTAAGAACAAAATCTTGACCTGTTGTGTCAGACGTATAATCAGGAATATCTTTATATGCAAAACCAGAATAACTATCAACACTAAAGAAGTTACCAGCCCCATGTTCGAAGTAATCAAAATTAATTAATAGTCTTCCAGTTGGTGGTGATTCCCCTGCTTTTAATTTTAATCTACCTATATCGTAAAAGTTATCTCTTTGTCCAGTATCTAATTCAAATCTTCTTGTAATATCTGTATCAGTTGTAGCTGCAGCTGTATCGAAATCAGCAGCCATAAAGACACTATTTAATTTATGAACATCTGCTTTTCCTAAACTAATAAAATCGTCTGTTGCAAGTGCAAGAGTATCTACTGTTACAGTTTGTCCAGTTGTATTAGTTTTTGTTTTTGCACTAAGAACAGAGCCTGACATTGTTGCAGTAAGTTTAACTTTATGAGCATTGTATCCACTACCTAAATCTATTGTTAAAGTTTTACCTGTCGGAGAACCGGCAAGTGTAAAATCACTTCCTGTTGATAAAGATATGACATCTCCAGCAGCACCTGTAGTACCAGAACCTGTTGTCATGATTGTTAGTGTATAATCATTTTCACTAAACGCAGTAAATACTTCGTTAGTACCAGCAGTAAATGTAGCAGTACCAGAACTTGAAAGGGTTGTTACGAACTGTCTACGGAATTTAAAACTTGTATCACTTAATCCAGAGTTGTCTCCAGTTAATAATGTTTTAACAACTTCATAAGGTAAACGAAATATTGAAGTATTTGTAATTGAGTCTTGAATTTTTGTTCTTTGTCTTACTAGTTCTCTAGATGTTGCAGTCGCAGTACTTAAATCACGAACTGTTTGTAATCTTGTGTTTGATTCAATGTTTTGTACAATTCTTGTAACTGAACTACCACCATCATCAATAAAATTGATTTGGTCGCCTATTTTTAATTCAGTTAAAAATTTAGTTCCAGAACCAACTAACACGTCATCTTGGTCAGCAGGATTTTCTAATCCTATAGCAACTACTAAATCACCAGTTTCAGTTTCATCTTCTAATATTATTGAATCTTCAGAGTCAGCACCAGTTGCGTCTGTACCATCTAAGACGATACTACCAAAAGATGTAGAAGGATTAACTGTTGTAACAACTCCAGATAATGTTGTGTTTTCACCAAAGACTGAATCTAATGAAACGTTGGAAGTATATGTTGGACTTCCTGCCATTGAAATACCTTTAGTTTGACCAAAATCTTTTTCTTCAAAACCTTTACACCCTAATGAATCAAATTGTACTGTTCCTGTTCTAGAGTTTGTCGGTGCAGTAATTGTTTCGCCTCCAACAAATTCTCCTTGTAAATCATTTAATACAATTGTTGTATGAACAACAGTACCACCAGATGTGTAAGCAGAAAAACCAGTTCCGTCAACAGGTTCAACTACAGTTGTTGCGGCTGTTTGAGCAGTAAATAATTCGAAAGTTGTTGCAGTAGCATTGTGAACAGTAAACGTACTGTTAATATCAGTCATGCCAGAAACACTACTAATTGTAACTTGTTGACCATCTGTAAAGTTATGACCACCAGACATTGAAACAACAACAGGATCCGCCTGAGTAGCACCTGTAACTGTTGCAGTACCTTCAGTTGAAATACTTTCTATAATACCAGTTGCACCTGAAGTGCCACCAGTTAGTTTATCACCAGTTGTTAATGCACCTGACATAGCACCATTTACATTTATGTGAGCAAACATTTCTATGTCAAATAAGAAGTGTTTAAATTTTACATCTTTTGTAGTGTCATTTGATAAATGAGATGTAGTTCCTGAATCAGGACTTACAGCAGTACCAGAGTTAAATTCAAATGCTCTAGTTTTTGCACGACCAATATCAAAGACATGAGCGAGAGAAGTACCAAATACAGTACCTCTTGTTGCATGTTTTGTATCTACTAGTCTTAAAGATTTATAATTTTCTACCTCACCAGATACAAAGTTAATATCAGGTGAACCAAAAACATTTTCAACATTGACAAAAGAACCTATATTATATCTTGTTGTAGCACCACTATCTGTTTCAAAATCTCTTGCCTTATCTACATCAACATAAGTTGTTCCTATTTTACTTATTTCATATCCATGAACATAAGCTTTTCCTTGAGAGAGACCAAATGCTAACTTATCGTCTGTAGCAGTATTACCATCATCGGAAGTAGTACCAGCTGCATAGATACCACGATTAGTTCCTGATAGTAAATGTTCTCTAATATCTAATTCAAAATCATTTACAACATAGTTTCCTGATTCGTCAAAAGTTCTTCTTGCTAAAGTGTCTTCAAGAAACGTAGGGTCTCTAGGGTCAAAGGGTTTGTTTTGTATTTTGCCATCTTTTAATCTAAACAATTCTACAAAGTTAGAATCTTCAGTTGATGTTGTTGATAATTTTGTAAGGGTTAAATTAATTTTAAATCTGTGAGCACCAGTTGCGTTCTCGTTTGATGAACCGGTTGCATTGTCTAATAAACTTGAATCGTCTGTTGATGTTGTAAAAGTTTCATTTATTGTTAGACCAACACGATAACTTGGAGTATTTGTATACTTGTCTAGTGTAATTGTTTGTTTATCTACTTCAACAAAGAAACCATTTATGTAATAAGTACCTGCTTCTATATGAGCTGCAGAACCTGTAGCACAAGTATTGACTACGGCAGTCTCGCCAGAAGAAACAGAACTTGTTAAAGGTTCACCATCAGTAAATTTATCTGAAGCATTATCAGTACCAGAGTTTTTGTATTTAACAAATAGTGTATCTGGATCCGTACCATCAGTTCCAACGACAGCAACAACATCAGCAACTACGCCAGATGTTCCGCCAGTTACATTACTGCCTACAAAGTTTGTTAATGTTCCTGTGAAAGAGGTTAATTTTACAGCATAGTAACTTAAATCGTAAACTGATTCGCCAGGTATAACCATTGAACCATGTTTATAGATTGAGTCGCCAAGTTTCTCTATTTGGTTTTGTAATATTGTTTGTTGAGTTGTTAGTTCTCTCGCCTGAACAGCAAACGCTGGGCGATACATGACTCTATGAAATTTCTTTGATTCTGAAAAGTCATCATAATAAGGACTAACATTAAAATCAGTTTTTGATGGCATTATATTCCTCTACTAAAATTCAATAATTAATTTTACGTTTTCTGTTTGGTCAGATGCCCTTGTTATAGGACTTCTTTCTTCGACATAAATTATATCTCCTGAATCATATGCTAATTCTGGATTAGCATAACCAGAAGCAAATGTTACTCCGTTTACTGTAGCAGAACTACTTGTGTTGGGTGTTGCAGATGCACTAGAACTTTGTCCTGTGATTGCGTTCGCACCACTTAATGCTGTTAAGTTACCATTAGTATCAGTACCTACATCTGGAAATCTAGTTTGATAGTAATATAAAATTTTATTTGTTGAATCAAATTCAATAACTTTTGCAACAGCACCTGTAGAAGCCTGATTGATTTCCTCATCTGGTGTAAATGTTCCTGATACAGATGAGAATATAGTAGCATAAATTTGTCGTCTTGTAGTTGCAGATGCAACTGTTGTTGTTCCGAAGTTAGTTGGGTCTCTTAAAAGACCAATTCTTCTAAAGTCATTTCCTACACCAATATCAGATGTGCCTTCGACACCGACTAGTGATTTATTTAACATGACATAGAATCCGCCTAATTCTTTTATAGCGTTTGCACCGTGACCACCTTTAGGTGGAATAATTACATTTAAGTTTGAGCCTGAGCCTGCACCACCAGCATTTGTGGCGGCAATAATATCAGCATCTCTAATATATGCAAAAGTATATCCAGTTCCTGCAGTTGTAACAGTTGCGGCTGAGATTGCACCAGAACCAATTGTTACTGAAGCAACACCACTTGAACCATCACCACGAATTGGTATTCCTGTAATTGTTGTACCTGAAGATGTATTGAAACTTGAGCCTCCAGCAACAACTAAGATTGTGTCTAACGCACCATCAACGGCAGCGGCTGATACGGTAGAATCTGTTGATACATGAATAAAGTCAGTTGACATAAAGTTTAGAGTTTCAGCAGATGTTAAAGAGTACATATATTTCCATCTATATCCATCAGATGTTTCAAAAATTGAGTTTGATGTAGAAGTTGGTTCTACAGTCGAAGCAGTTGCACCATCATTTTCTATAACTTTGTAAACAGCAAAAGCGCTGTTCATTACTACGAAAGACGAATCAAATAGATTTGTTGCGCCACTATTTGCAGGATTAGAAGAACTGATATTATGTTCGTACATATCATAAGTTGTTCCTGTTGTCCAGTTTCTTCGTGGTATACAATGTGATACGTCACTTGAAGTTATTATTTTTGCACCTAACATATCATCATAGTTATAGAACTCTGAAGTTACATCATCATTCGGTGTTGGTGGAGAAGCGTCTGTTCCCTCGTTGATTGAATTGCCTTGAGCATCAGCATCGGTTGCCCAAGAGTGTGCTCTGCCTATAAATAAATAATATGTCGTTGCAGCCGTTTCACTAAATGATTCAACGAACTGTTCGGCATTATTTATTCTGAATTTGTTTGTGACTATTGCTGCCATTTTAGTTTCCCATTAAGTATTTATGTTCTTTATATATTATTTATAAGAGTTTATGAAGGTTCTTGTGTGATGTCTGTAGGAAACGCAAAATTATTTTTATGGTCTAAATCAGTATTAACACCTTCTAAATCTAATAATCTCAT
>CEWG01048224.1_pt1 | contig 22511 bp, 19 predicted proteins | sample 361411 | NCBI WGS metagenome assembly CEWG01 (sample SAMEA2622173, study PRJEB7988) | marine metagenome | biome: marine biome (ENVO:00000447); feature: surface water layer (ENVO:00002042); material: "saline water (ENVO:00002010), including plankton (ENVO:xxxxxxxx)" | depth 5 m | reverse complement strand
GAAAAGAGGAATGTCATTGTAAACTTATTAAAATGAAAAATAAATTCTCATTACAAAATAAAACTGCGCTAATTACCGGAGGAGGAAGTGGTATTGGAGAGGCAATTGCACAAACTTTTGCTAATCAAGATGCAAAAGTTTTCATAATTGATCAAAATCTTGATGCTGCTAATAAAACAGTTGAAAAAATAAATAAAAAAGGATTAAGTGCAAAAGCATATAAGTGTGACGTTTCGAATAATAAAAATGTTAGTAATGTAATAAATGAAATATCAAAAACATCTACTATTGATATTTTGATTAATAATGCTGGTATAGCTCATGTTGGGAATATAGAAGCATGTGAAGAAAAAGATTTAGATCATCTTTATGAGGTAAATATAAAAGGTGTTTATAATTGTACAAGAGCAATTATACCTTTTATGGTAAAGAATAAAAATGGATGTATCATAAATCTCACTTCAATTGCTTCAAGTGTTGGAATCAAGGATCGTTTTGCTTATTCAATGTCTAAGGGTGCAGTATTAACAATGACCTATTCAATAGCTTCAGACTATATAAATGATAATATTCGTTGTAATTGTATTTCTCCAGCAAGAGTTCATACTCCTTTTGTAGATGGTTTTATTAGAAAAAACTATCCAGGACAGGAAAAAAAAATGTTTGAAAATTTATCAAAAACACAGCCTATAGGTCGTATGGGGACTCCTCAAGAAATTGCAGATTTAGCTTTATATCTAAGTTCTGATGAAGCTAGTTTTATAACAGGGTCAAATTTCCCAATTGATGGAGGGTTTGTAAAACTTAACACTAACTGATTATTATGAAATTAATACGCTTTGGGAATTCAAAAAATGAAAAACCAGGTATTTTAGCTGATGATGGTAATAGATTTGATGTTTCAAATTTTTTATCTGATTACGATGAAAATTTTTTTGAAAGCGATGGAATTAAAAAGTTAAAAGAATGGTTTCTTAAAAATAAAAATTCTTGTCCAAAGGTAGAATCAAATGTAAGATGGGGATCACCTTTATCAAGACCATCGAAAATTATATGTGTTGGACTTAATTATGCTGAACACGCAAGTGAAAGTGGTATGGAAGCTCCAAAAGAACCTGTTCTTTTTTTTAAATCAAGTTCAGCTATAGTAGGTCCATATGATCCAATAATTATTCCAAAAGGAAGTGAAAAAACAGATTGGGAAGTTGAACTTGCAGTTGTAATTGGTAAAGAAGCATCATATATCTCAAAATCAGAAGCTTTAAGTCATATTGCCGGTTATGTTCTTCATAATGATGTCAGTGAGAGGACCTTTCAGCTGGAAAGATCAGGGCAGTGGGTTAAGGGTAAAAGCTGTGATACATTTGCTCCTCTTGGACCATTTATTGCAACAAAAGATGAAATTAAAGATCCAAATAATCTAGGGTTATGGCTAAAATTAAATGGTGAATTAATGCAAAAAAGCAACACCTCAGACTTCATATTTAATATTCAAGAAGTAGTTAGTTATATTAGTCAATTTATGACTCTTTTACCAGGTGATTTAATTTCAACAGGGACACCCTCCGGTGTGGGGCTTGGTTTGAGTCCGCCTACATACCTTAAAGAAGGAGATGAGGTTGAACTAGGAGTCGAGGGGTTAGGGATTTCTAAACAAAAATGTAAAGCCCATAAATGATAATTGACAGTCATCAACACTTCTGGAATTATAATGAGCAAAGAGATACTTGGATAAATGAATCAATGGAAATATTGAAAAAAGATTTCCTTCCCCATGATTTAGAACCAATTTTAAAGCAAAATAAAATTGACGGCTGTATTGCAGTTCAAGCAGATCAATCTGAAGAAGAAACTGAATTTTTATTAAAATGTGCATCAGAAAATAAATTTATCAAAGGAGTAGTAGGTTGGGTTGATTTATGTTCTGAAAACCTTGAGAGCCGTTTATCTTATTTTTCAAATAATCCAATATTTAAGGGAGTTCGTCACATTGTTCAAGCAGAAAATTCTAATTATTTAAGAAAAAAAGATGTAGAAAAAGGTATTGGAAAACTATCTAAATTTAATCTAACATTTGATTTATTGATTACCACTGAACAGATTAAATCAGCAATTAGTTTAGTAGAAAAATTACCTAATCAAAAATTTATTTTAGATCATATTGCCAAACCTAAAATATCTGAACCTATTGAAAATGATTGGCTTTCAGGTATTATTAAGTTGTCTGAGAAAAAAAATGTATGGTGTAAACTATCAGGCTTAGTTACTGAAACTAATGGATATAATTTTGAAGAAGGTGATTTTTACCCTTTTATAAAAGTTATTTTTGAAAACTTTGGACCAGATCGAATTCTATTTGGATCTGATTGGCCTGTATGTCTTTTAGCTTCGAATTATAAAAATGTTTTAGGAATAATTATTAATTATTTTAAAGATTATGACCTTGAGGTAAAAAAGAAAATCTTCGGTGGTAATGCTAAAATATTTTACAATTTATTTTAAATAAAGATGGATTTAGGATTGGATAAAAAAATAATAATTGTTACGGGAGGTTCAAAAGGAATTGGTTCAGGTATTGTTTCTATTTTAGCTGAAGAGGGAGCAATTCCAATAATTATTGGTAGAAATCAGAATAGTATTTTAAAAAGTGTTTCAAATTACAGAAAAAAAGGATATGAGGTTGGATATGCTTTTGCTGAATTGTCTGATCCCGAACAATGTGATATGGCTCTAGAGGAGATTTTGACAAAATATGAAACCATACACGGTCTTGTTAACAACGCGGGAATTAACGATGGGGTAAGTTTAGAAAAAGGAACTCACAACGATTTCTTAAATTCTCTAAATAATAATCTAGTTCATTATTTCAAAATGGCACAATTAGTTCTCCCAGAATTAAAAAAGAATAAAGGAGCTATCGTAAACATAGGCTCTAAAGTTGCTACTACAGGACAAGGAGGTACTTCAGGATATGCAGCAGCAAATGGTGGAAGAAATGCTTTGACTAGAGAATGGGCAATAGAATTATTACCTTTTTCAGTCAGGGTAAATAGCGTGATTGTAGCAGAATGCTATACACCACTTTATGAGAAATGGATAAATAATTTTGACAATCCTGAAGAGAAATTAACTGAAATTAAAAATCATATTCCACTAGAAAAAAGAATGACCACCAAAGAGGAAATTGCAAATACAGTTGCTTTTCTTCTATCAGAAAAATCAAGTCATACTACAGGTCAATTAATTTATATTGATGGGGGTTACACCCATTTAGACAGAGCCCTTAAGTAAATGAAAATGAAAAAAAATAATTTTAAAAAATACTGTTTTGCACTTGACTTAATTGATGAAAAAGATAAAATTGATTCTTATATAGAATATCATAAAAAAGTTTGGCCAGAGATTTATAATAGCATAAGAGATTCTGGGGTAAAAAAACTAGAAATATTCCAAATTCAAAATCGCTTATTTATGATTTTAGAAGCGTCTGAAAAATTTTCATTAGATAAGAAAGCTGATATGGATGCAAAAAATCCTATTGTTCAAAAATGGGAAAAACTGATGTGGAAATATCAAAAATCAATACCTGGTTTACCTGAAGGAACAAAATGGGGATTAATGAAAAAAATTTTTGATCTGAATGAATAGTCAAAAGATATCTATAGTGCCAAATAATATGATATTACCTTTTATATTGGTAACATCTCTTTTTGCACTTTGGGGTTTCGCAAATGATATCACTAATCCTTTGGTAGCTGTATTTGGAACTTTGATGGAGCTTTCAAATTCTAAGGCCGCTTGGGTCCAATTGGCATTTTATGGAGGATACGCAACTATGGCAATACCGGCCGCAATTTTTATTAGAAGATTTAGTTATAAAAAGGGAATTCTACTAGGTCTGGGATTATATTCGCTAGGAGCTCTTCTATTTTATCCAGCTGCTAGATTTGAGGCTTTTGGATTTTTTTTAATGTCTCTTTACATTCTTACTTTTGGATTAGCATTTTTAGAAACTACTGCAAATCCATTTATAATATCAATGGGTGAAGCTGCAACAGCTACCCAAAGACTCAATTTAGCACAAGCATTTAATCCATTTGGTTCTCTTTTAGGTATGTTTGTTGCTTCTAATTTAATTCTTTCTAAACTTCAATCTGATCATAGAGATTCATCTGGAAATATTATATTCAACAATTTAAATGAAGTTGAAAAAGCAATAATTAGAACAAACGATCTTAATATTTTAAGCAAGCCCTATATAATTTTAGGGTTTGTGGTAATAGCTATGCTAATTCTATTCGCTACAATAAAAATCCCTACAAAAAAGAGAAATACAATTCCCATAAGTATTTCATCAACTTTTAAAAGACTTATATTAAATTCAAGATATAGAGAAGGTGTAATAGCTCAAATGTTTTATGTTGGAGCTCAAATTATGTGTTGGACATTTATCATTCAATATGCTGATAATTTAGGGATATCTAAAAGTAAAGCACAAAATTTTAATATAATCGCTATGATATTATTTTTAATCAGCAGATTTATTTGCACATTTCTTATGAAAATTTTTGAATCAAGGAAGCTCCTGACCTTTTTTTCAATTGGAGGTATTTTTTCAATATTAGGAGTAATATTTTTTCATAATATAATGGGTTTATATCTTCTAATTACGACTTCAGTATTTATGTCATTAATGTTCCCTACAATATATGCTATAGCATTAAGTGGTCTAGGAGATGATACTGCTTTAGGCTCTTCAGGTCTTGTTATGGCTATAGTTGGAGGAGCTTTAATGCCTCCTATTCAAGGCTGGATTATAGATCGCGGCCCACTTGGGGGATTAGATGCTGTTAATGTTTCTTTTGTTCTACCATTAATTTGTTTTTGTATTATTGCAATTTATGGTTATCGAACTTTAAATATTCATAATACCGTTAGTGATATATGAATAAAGATATTCACTTTATGGACTACAGGTATCCTTCTGTAAATGAATTGAGAGAACGATCAAAAAAAAAGGTTCCTAAATTTGCTTTCGAATATTTAGATGGAGGCTGTCATGATGACGTTAATTTAAAAAGAAATACACAACGTATTCGTGATATAGAACTAAAACCAAAATACCTCATAGAGCAAAATGATAAAGCTTTAGATTTAAGAACAAAAATTTTTGATCATACTTACAGTTTACCATTTGGAATGGCCCCTATTGGACTTCAAGGGCTAATGTGGCCAAAAGCAACTGAAATTTTAGCAAAAGCATCTTTTGATCATAATATTCCCTTTATTCTAAGTACTGTTTCAACTGCAAGTATTGAAAAAATATCTGAAATTACTGAGGGAAAAGCTTGGTTTCAATTATATCATCCGTCAGACAAGAAAATAACAAAAGATTTATTAAAAAGAGCTGAGGAATCAGGTATAAAAACATTGGTAATTTTAGCTGATGTACCATCATTTGGTTATCGTCCACGTGATATAAAAAATGGATTATCTATGCCTCCTAAAATGACATTAAGTAATTTATTTCAAATTTTAAAAAGCCCCGAGTGGGCAATAAAAACTCTCATTAATGGACAACCAAATTTTGAAGTTTTAAAACCCTATATGCCAAAAAATTTAAATTTAAGCCAATTAGGTAAATTCATGAACGAAACTTTTTCAGGAAGATTGAATGAAGAAAAAATAAAATATTTGAGAGATCTTTGGAAAGGGAACCTTGTTATAAAAGGAACAGAATCTTTACATGACGTAGAAAAAGCTTACCAATTAGGATTAAATGGAATAATTATTTCTAACCATGGTGGGCGTCAAGTAGATGTGGGTCAAGCAACAATTGATTCATTAAAAAGTATAGCCCCTATCTATAATAATAAAATCGAAATTATGATGGATAGTGGAATTAGAGGAGGAGCTGATATAGCTCGTGTTTTAGCCCATGGTGCTAATTTTACATTTCTGGGTAGATCATTTATGTATGGAGTTTCTGCTTTAGGAACTAAAGGAGGAAATCATACAATAACTATGCTAAAAAAACAGCTGACTCAAATTATGGAACAGTTAAGCTGTAAGCAAATTTATGATCTAAAAAACACAATAGTTTAAGTTTCTTGTTTATCAGAAATATTAATTTATTTCTATTCTAATAAACTTAATAATTTGATTAAATCCTCTGTTTTCCTTAAAAAATAATTTGCAGAAGTTTTTTTCTTTCCAATTTTAATTGTGTAAGAATTTTCAGGTAGACTAGTAAACATATTTTCGTCTGGGACATCGTCTCCGGCAGCAAGAATAAAGTCATACTTTTTTTTATTTGAAATATCTAAAGCTGCAACACCTTTATTAACATCTGAGGATACTAGTTCAATAATTTTGTTTCCGTCTAGAAGTGACAGCCCATTTGGTAAAAGACTTTGAAGAACAGTTTTTAATTCAATAGATCTTGTTTTTCCTAATTCAGGATCTGCTTTACGATAATGCCAGACAACTGAATTTGTTTTGTGCTCTATAAAAGTCCCTGGCGTGTTATCTGTGAAAGTATTTAAAATTGGAAGTAGGTGTTCTTTCCATTCAATAGTCAATCCTTTTTTCTTTTTCCATGAATCTTCTTTATTTTTTATAAAAAGCCCATGCTCGGCAATTAAAATAATATTTAATGAAGAAAAATATTTATCCATAAATAAATGTGATCTACCACTGATTATAACAACATCCGTATTGGAATTACTTTTTAATTTTTCGATCAATTTTAAAACTTCTATAGATGGAATTGCTTTTTCAGGATTTTTATGGAAATTAATAAGTGTTCCGTCATAATCTAAGAACAATAATTTTTTATTTGAATTTCTGTAAGAAGTTTCAATTTGTTTTGCGATCTTGGAATTGATAAGTTTAACCTTTGAAGTACCTAAATTGAATGCATGGTCTTTTAAACTTTTCATAAAGCTAGATGACCATTTTTCAATATCATATCTTTCAATTCGATTTCTAGAAATTATATTTCGTTCTTTTTGTTCCTTTAATGGCATTTCTATTGCAGTTTTTATGGACTCTGCTAATTCTTCAATATCAAATGGGTTAACAACTAGAGCCTGAGGTATTTCTTTTGATGCTCCTGCTAATTCACTTAAAATAAGTACTCCATCATTATTAACACGTGTAGCTAAATATTCCTTAGCGACTAAATTCATTCCATCTCTTAAAGGAGTTATCATTGCTATATCTGATGAAACATAAAGATCAATTAAATTTTCAAAATCCATAGATCTATAATAATACCAAACAGGAGTCCAGTTCACAGTTGCAAATTTTCCATTTATTCTACCAACCACCTCATCTGTTTGTCGTTTTAAAATCTTGTATTGAGAAACTTCAGATCTTGAAGGAACAGCAAGCATAACAAGTCTAACTTTGTCATGATATTCTATATTATTATCTAAAAAACGTTCAAACGCAAGTAGTCTATTTATTATTCCTTTGGTGTAATCTAGACGATCAATAGAAAGAATTAGTTTACCCCTGTTTTCTAATTTATGAACATTGATTTGTTTTTTTAATTCAGAACTTTCTAAACCACTTTTTTGAATGTTATCATATGAAGCTTTTTCAAATTTTTTAAAGTCAATTCCCATTGGAAAAGTATTAACTTCAATTTCACGACCCTGGTGATAAATTACATTGTAATTTACATCGAGGTTTAAAATTCTTTTAACAGAGCTAAGGAAATGTCTTTGGTAATCAAAAGTGTGGAAGCCTATTAAATCTGAACCTAAAATACCGTTTAATAAATCTTCCCGCTTTGGAAAAATTCTAAAAATTTCAAAAGAAGGGAAGGGTATGTGGAGAAAAAATCCTACAGTTACTTCTGGCTTAATTTCTTTAATCATTTGGGGACATAAAAGTAACTGATAATCGTGTATCCACACAATATCTCCATCTTCAATAACATTTAATACTTCGTCAGCAAATTTTTGATTCACTAAAGTGTAATACTCCCATTGATCAATATCGAATTTTTGATATTCAATAAAGTAATGAAATAGTGGCCATAAGCATTTATTTGAGAAACCAAGATAAAAATGATCTAATTCGTTATCATCGAGAAAAACTGCGCGGAATTGATTTTTCGATAAGGTTTCATTAATTTGTTTTTTATTTTTCTTACTTAATAAATCATCACTTACTCCAGGCCATCCAATCCATAAAGAGTCCCCTTCTTCATGAACAGATTTTAAACCAGTTGCCAAACCACCACTAGTGGGAGTGAAAGTCCATACCTGATTTTTGTTTTCTACCTGAACAGGTAGGCGATTAGAAACGATAATATTTTTTGGCATAAACAATTATCAATCAGTACAATATAGTAACTATCAAAATAATTTAATAAATGATCATTTATTAAAAAGGGAATAATTAGAATTTAAAAATCTTTACTGCCTTCTATAAAGAATATATTAATGAAAAGCCGAAAAAAATCCTAATATGGTGTTTAAGTTCTTTTTTTGAACAATCTAATTTTCAACATTTTTATTTTTTTAACATATTTACTACAAAATCAAAATCAAAATTTAAAGGACAATAATGTTTGAGGAGTCAAATTTAGATTACGGAATCATTGGAAATTGTATTTCTGCAGCTCTAATAAATAAAAGGGGATCAATCGATTGGTGTTGTTTACCGAGATTTGATTCACCTTCAGTATTTGCCAAAATATTAGATTCAAAAAAAGGTGGTGCTTTTGAAATTATTACAGAGTCAGATTTTGATATAACTCAGTCTTATCTTAAAGATTCATGTATTCTAAAAACTAAGTTTAAAAATACTAAAGAGGAATTTGAAGTAATCGATTTTATGCCGCGTTTTCAAGATGAAAAAGGACATTATCATGCTCCACCAGAAATTATTCGTTTGATTAAACCAATAAAAGGTACACCTAAAGTTAAATTTATATATGAACCAAAATTAGAATATGCCCAAGGGACTACTTCTCATGAAAATAAAGAAAATCATGTTGAAAGTTATGTTGACTATCCAGTTCATGATAGCCTATTTCTGTATACTAATGGGTCTTATAACGACATAGTTAACAAAAAATTTCAATCACTTGATAAGAAAAGATTTTTTTGTATTTCTTATAACGAAAAGTTAATAATACCAAAGCTTTCAGATTCTCTTTTAGATTTCGAAAGAACAAAAGTATATTGGTTTAACTGGTGTTCAAAAACTCCAATTTTCGAAAAATATAATAATGATATTCTAAGAAGTGCGATGACACTAAAGCTAATGACTTATGATAAGACAGGAGCAATTTTGGCAGCGATTACAACCTCATTACCGGAGACAATAGGCGAGGTTAGAAACTGGGATTATCGTTTTTGTTGGATTAGAGATGCATCTATGGTAATACGTGTTATTTCTAAGTTAGGGCACAAACGTATTGTAAAAAATTTTATTGACTTTATCGTAGAGTTAATACCAGACAAGGCTCAAAAGCTTCAAATAATGTATGGTATTAATGGTGAACAAAGGTTGACAGAAGAATTTTTAGATCATCTATCTGGATATAAAAATTCTAAACCAGTGAGAATTGGAAATGCTGCATATTCACAAAAGCAAAATGACATTTATGGGATTTTAATGGATGCTATACATGCTGAGATTAAAGAGGTGAAAAGCGATTTCAAAAGAACTGAAGAAATTTGGTCTATTGTAAAAGGTATTGTTTGGGTAGTAAAAAACAACTGGATGAAACCTGATAAAGGTATTTGGGAATTCCGATCAGAAGATTTACACTTTACTTTTTCGAAAGTCTTATGCTGGGTAGCTATTGATCGTGCAATTAAAATAGCTAAAATAGTGGAAAAAAAAGATGCAGTTAAAAAATGGAATCCAATTAAAATTGCAATTAAAAAAGATATTGAAACCAATGCGTGGAATGAGAAAGTAAAAGCTTACACACAGTCGTATGGATCGGATTATCTTGATGCCTCTGTTTTACTTATTGAACAGTATGGTTTTATAGATGCTAATGAGGAGAGGTATATATCTACAGTGAATGTTATTGAAAAAGAACTAGCGTATGATGGACTTTTATATCGATATAAAAATAAAGATGACTTTGGATTACCAACTTCCTCCTTTACTATATGCACTTTTTGGTTTATAAAAAGTCTAATCAAAATTGGACAAGTCGAAAAAGCAAAAGGATATTTTGAAAACCTATTAAATTACAGCAATCACTTAGGATTATTTAGTGAAGATATTGATTTTAAAACAAAAAGACTTCTAGGAAATTTTCCACAAGCATATTCACATTTAGCCCTTATTGATACAGCTTTAGCATTCAATTCTTCAAGTTGAATAAATTGAATTTATTTTCAATATTGATTTTATATCGTAAAAAATAAAATCATAATTTTAATAATTATTTTGATGGTCATATGACTTAGAATAAATATCAATAATTAAAATTTAATTACATCTATTTTTATTATGTCAAGCAGTAGAATAAAACATATAATTCTATTTTTTTTCTTTTTTAATTCTTCAATAATTTTAAGTCAAGAAATTACCTCTTATTATCTTATAAGACATGCTGAAAAAAATCTAATGAATCCAGATAACAAAAATCCACATTTAATAGAACAAGGAAAAATTAGAGCTTCTAATTGGAAAAAAATTTTCAAGTATATCTCTTTTGATAAAATTTACTCTACTAATTATTCTCGTACCCTAGAAACAGCAAAACCTACCGCAGAAGATAAAGGCATTCTAGTTGAAAAATACAATCCAAAAAAACTTTATGAAGAATTATTAATAGAAAAAAATAAAGGAAAAAAAATATTAGTAGTAGGTCATAGCAATACAATTCCAGTTTTGGCAAATATTTTAATTGGAGAGGATATTTATAATTCTATTGATGAAAGTATTCATGGTAACCTGTACATAATTAATATTATAAACAATAAAGTAACATATGAACTCCTTAATCTTGAATAATAAAAACGTTTTTCAAAAAAACAGGATTATCAATGGGAAAAAACAACCTGGAAAAGAAATACCAGGTATTGGAAAAGAGTGAATCTAATTACTTGAGATGTGTGATTATAATTTTTTATTATAACCTCATTGGAATTAAATATTTAATTAGGTGAATTTAACTAAGTTTTTTATAAAATTTGTTTTAAGATTCTACAATCAGTGGGGTGAAGTAATGATGTTGGAATATGTTAGATTGAAAAACTTTGTTATTGAGTCCCCACTTTTTTTACCCGTTAAGTTCTTTTATTAGATGATAAGAAAATTCGATTATCTCTTTATAATTTTCTTTACTAATTTTTTCATCTATTCCATGAAATCTTTTCATACTGTTAGGACCAATTCTAGTAGGATAAAAGCGATATACATCATCAGAAATTTTGTAAAAATATCTCGCATCTGTACCTCCTCCAACCAATCCTGGAACAACTATACTTTTTGGGAACATTCCACGTATTGTCTTTTCTAAAATTTTGAAACCTTCGGAATTAGTACTTGAAACAGGAGAAGGATTTGTTAAAAACCCAACACTTTCCACTCTAACTTTATCTGAAACAGTATTAATAATATGTTTTTTAACAGATTCTATAGTTTCGCCAGGAAGAATTCTAAAATTTATAGTTGCTTCAGCAATAGTTGGGATTACATTATTTTTTACTCCTCCAGTAATAATAGTTGGAGCAGTAGTTGTATGAGCATTTAATGCTTTTAAAATAGGATTTTTAAATAACCATGGATTTGCGAATGCAATTTTTTTTAATAATGGTAGTTCAGCTCCAATAAATTCAATTTGATGATTTATTGGCTCCACAAGCTTATATGGGAATTGATTTTTTTCAAGATCTAAAATTGCTTGTGCCAATACTCCAATTGTATTATCTTTAGGAGGAGCAGAACTATGACCTCCATTAGTTTCTACGATTAGTCTAAATGAAGCAAATCCTTTTTCTGCAAGATTGACCATTGCTATTGGGTTATTTAGACCATCAATTAAATTTTCTCCAATAAAACCGCCTTCATCTATTGTCATAGCAGCGTTTATTCCTTTTTCATTTAAATAATTTGCAATTGCAGCAGCACCATTAGATCCCCCTACTTCTTCGTCATGACCAAAAGCGAGATAAATTGTTCGTTTTGGAACAAAAGATTCCTCTAATAATTTTTCTACTGCTTCCAAAAGACCAACTAATGTACTTTTATCATCTAGAGAACCGCGACCTATAATATCTGTTTCAGTTATTTTTCCATCAAATGGTCCTGCTTCCCACTCTCCAATTGTAGGTTGATCAACAGGGACTACATCTTGGTGAGACATAAAAATGATTGGTTTGATTGATTCAATTGATCCTTTCCAGGTAAAAAGAAGGCTATAATCATTTATTTTTTCTAAAGTAAGTCTAGAATGTGTTAAGGGAAATGTTTGCTTTAGAAAATTATGAAAGCCAATAAATGCCTCCTTGTCAGGAATAGATTCCTCATTGTAGGATATAGTTTTGTATTGTATTGCTTTAGATAGATTTTGGAAGATATTGTCAGACAGATATATATTTTTAAAACTTTCAGAAGGAACTTGTTTTGAACTTAAAGTTAAAGTTTTACCAATTATAATTGAAAGTAGAACAAAAATTGCAACTCCGACAATTTGAAAAACATTTTTCATGATAATTTTATTCAAATAAATTTCATTAATCAATATATGATTATTCTTGAAATGTTATAATTAATAATCTAAAATTTAAAGCGAAGCTAAATCTAAGTAATTTTGATCTTTATTCTATAAAACTAAATAAGATGAAAAAAAATCTAGTATTTATATTATCAATTTTTTTGATTTCTTGTCAATATAATTCTAAAAATGATTTTAATAAAACAGTTTTTAAGTGGGAAGATATTTCAAATAAAATTATAGAGAGAAGTGATTTATTTAAAGGCGAGAGGGTTTTAATGATAGCTAAACCTGGTAAGTTTGATACTCTAGTATCTTTACTCGCTAAAAAAATTAAAGACAACAACGCCATATACTTAGGTACTATTCCCGTTGGGTCATATAAGTTTCCCTTAGCTTGGCAAAAAGATTTTACAAAAAAAACTAAGGGGATGACAGATGAAGAATTAACTAATTATTTTTCAGATGTTGATCTTGGTATTATGTTACCTGGAGCAACTCCTGCGGATAAAGAATATTCAGCAATGCAGAATGTACTTAAAAAAAATATCGGAAGAACTATTCATTTTCATTGGTCTGGAGCATATGATTTAAACGGGAAACAGTTATTGATAGATGATTCAAAAAGTAAATTTTATCAAAAGGCTTTACTTCAGACAAATTATTCAAATCTTTATAATTCTCAAATGAATTTTGAAAAGGCAATCAGGAATAATATAGTGAGAGTTTTAACTTCAGAAGGGACAGACATAGAATTTAGAATTGGCAATCGTCCTGTAACAATGCAAGATGGAAATGCTTCTTCTAAAAGGGAACAAAAAATTACCTTAATAGACAGAGAAATTGAACTACCTGCAGGAGCTGTAAGGGTTGCACCTTTAGAAGAAACAGTAAATGGTAAAATAGTTTTTCCCGTTTCTTTATGGGGTGATACTAAAGTTGAAAATTTAATATTGACCATTATTAATGGAAAGATTACTAATATAGAAGCCTCTTATGGTGAGGAAGCTGTGAAGGAAGAGTTAAATGCTGCAGGTGAAGCAGGGCATTCATTTAGAGAATTCGCATTGGGGTTAAACCCATTATTATCTATACCTAAAAATAATCCTTGGATACCATATTATGGTTATGGTGCAGGAGTGGTAAGGTTATCCCTTGGAGATAATTCAGAGCTTGGAGGTAAAGTTAAGGGAGATTATGTAAGGTGGAATTTTTTTCCAAAAGCCACTGTTATTATTGGATCTGAAACTTGGGTTCTTGAGGGTGATTTAATCAAAATTTGATTTTAAATAGATGAATAAATTTTTAAGTTGTATTATTTCATTTTTATTTATTTACTTTTTTATAAAATGTACGAAAGAAACAGAATTAGAAGCATCAAATGAAATTATTGTTCCTAACATAATAAAAACCGAATCACAGATTAGAGACGAAGCTTATAAAGCAGATTCATTATATGGATCAATTATCACTTTGGAAGATTACTGGTTAGTTTTTAAGAAAATTGGTGAAACACAATACGGATACAATTTTGGAGATCAAAAAGTTGAAATATACACAGATTTAACAATTGCAAGTTCAGACAGTACAAGAGACGATGCTGCCGGAATAGCTTTTGGTTCCTGTAGAGAAGGAGTAATTAAAATTGCAATTAACGCGGACTATTGGGCTGAATATTCATTTAATAGAAGACTAATATTAATGTGGCATGAATTAGCACATGATGTTTTAAATGCTGCGCATATTCAAGGTGAAAGAGCAATAATGAATACACCATTACCAGATGAATATGATTTGGATATTTTTAAAAGAGAAGAAGCAGAATTATTTAATGGAAAAGACTTGACTTTATTTGATTGTGACGACCCATATTTCAATTAAAAAGTAAATATTTTTTTAAATATTATTTAAATCATTGAATATTAATTAATATTTCTAACTTGTGAGTGATAACTATTAATCAATTAAAATGGAAATACTTGTAGTAGCTGTATTAATTTCTTCAATTAGTATTTACGGAACAATTAAACTGAAGAGATTCTATTTTATGTTGGGATATTTTTTATTCTCAATACTTGCAATTACATCTTTAATGCCAACTTTTAACGAGGATCCCTATTTAAGTATAACGTCGCTAGCATTATTTTTAGTTTTAGGAATAATATCATTTCCATCAAAAAAAAATATTACAGATTATAAAATAAATTCTGAAGCTGTTCCTTTGGTTAAATCCTTTATGCTTAAAACATTATTATCTTTATCTGTAATAAATTTTTTAGCAATTTTGCTTGTAAAATATGACACAAATATGCCTGAGGGAATTTCAGAAGACATGAAAATTTATCCAATGATTATGCATGGAGTTCTAGGCATACTTCCATTGATTGCCCTTTATAAAATGTCTCAAAAAAAAATAGGTGATTGATTTTCGTATAATTAAATAACTATTCCTAAACTTTTAATAATTTAAAACTATAAAAATGCAAACAAAATTTTTTTACTTTTTATTAATCATTTTAAATATCAGTTGTGCAAATATTGATAATTCAGAAATTAAAAATTCTAATGATAGTATAATCGGTTCAGCAATTATGGATGGAACAAATTCAATGACACCACTTATGATTGGGGATACTGAAAATCAAAAAATATGGCTTGAATATATAAAGGCTCATAATGATAAAGATTTAGATAAAATTGCAGAAATAAATGCAGAGGATTGGGAAGGATATACAGCCGACGGAAGTGTTGTTAAAGGAACTAAGGCCCATATTGAAATACTAGATAATTGGTTTAAAACAGCAAACCCCAAATGGGAAGTTAAGTGGATGATAGCAAATGCAGCTAAAAATAAAAATGGTGAAATAGAGCAATGGCTTACAACAGGTAATGACTACACTGATATAGATTCTGACGGTAATGAAGTCTTTGAATATAACGTACATGATGTACTTTTTGAAAAAGGTAAGATTAAAAAAATTAATGTTTATAAAAGGGCAAAGGAGACGGAATCGGCTGAGTTTTCATATTAATTAAAATATCACCCTCTTAATTAGAGGGTTTTTTTATTGTCAAGCTCTATTTTTTTCTTAAAAAGTAATATTAAAAATATTAAGTTGAGCTAAATCAATTTAAATGTCAAGACTATATTTATTAATTAAAATAGCAGCTTTATTATTTTTTAAAGTTTCATTTTCTCAAGAGCTAAAAGGGAATATATACTTTAATGGGAAACCGTTACCTAATGTAAATATCAAAATAAATGAGACAACAAAAGGAACTAGTAGTGATGTAAATGGAAAATTTAAAATTGAAGTAAATATAGGAGATACTTTAAATTTTTCTTACGTAGGAATGAAAATTCAAAAAATAGGGATTAAAAACTATAAACCTTTAAAAATTTACATGGAGTCAAGCGTAAATGAACTCCAGGAAATAGTTTTAAAAGGCATTGACAAACAATTATTAGAATCCAGAAAAATCATAACAAGATTTGGGGAGATTGACATGGATAAAGTAGGATATACTGCTTATGCATACACAGGTAAAGAAATTCAGAGTTTTTCAGCTATTGGAGTTGCACAAGCTCTTGTAGGAAGAGTCCCCAATCTGCAAATAACTAATTCAGGAGTAATTTTAAGACCTAGAGGTTTTTTTGAAAAATATGCTTTGTGGGATATAGACGGTATTTTGTATGATGGTAATCCGCCTTATTTTGATCCATCTACAGTTAAAAGCGTTTTTGTGATACCATCTAATACATCTAGCTTGAGATATGGTTCTAGGGCAGCTGGTGGTGTAATAATAGTAAATACTTACAATTACTTCAAAAATAATATTTCATTAAAACAACTGGATTACTATACTAAAAATGATGATGATATACTTCCTAATAATAAAGAAGAGTTGTCTGAATTTGTTGAATCAAATTCTTCTAAAATTAATAATTTGAGAGTTTTAGCATTCAAATACGAAGAGGAGAATAATAACGTTTTTGCGCTAAGAATAAATAGATATATAATTTCCAAAAATCCTAATGATATAAAGTCATATAGAGATGTAGCAAAATCGTTAATTAACGATAAACAATATAGAAACGCTTGGTATAATTATTTAGAGTATTTAAGAATAAAAGATAATTATATAAGTGACCTTGAACTTAATATTATTATCAATGATATGGAACGATTGTATCACGTTTACGGATTAAAAAAGAAGATTAAAAATTTTTCTACATCAAAAATTTTCTCTGATATAAAAAATGACATTAGAATAGTTTTTGAATGGACAATTCCAAATGAAAAAATTAATATTGAAATTATAAATCCAAAAAAACAAAGTGTTAAGTTTACTCTAGGTAGCAACTCAAATAATTCTGAACAGATTGATGAATTTTTTATAAATGGTGATATCCTTGGTAATTGGATTTTTAATGCAAAAACTATGGAAGGATCAAATTTAAATGGAACTTTAAAAGTTACTGTTTACAAAAACTGGCTATCAAGTAGTAAAAATAAACCAATAAAAAAATTGTTCTTTTTTCGACAAACTAAAGAAGGGTATTATAGATTGTTTAAAATGAATGTTTGATGTTTATTTATTTCAATAGACTTAATCCTACCTCTCGTATAGTTTCGATTAAATATTTTGTTGATTTAATATTTTTTCTGTGGTTATTCAGACATGCTCTTAGAACAAGTTTGCCTTTTAATTTAGTTCCAGTAATAAAGATACGACCGTCACTTTCAAGCGCAGGAATTAGTTTTTCATTTAATTTCAAAATTTCATCTTCATTATTTAAACCTCCATTGAATCTAAAACAACAAATTGCAAGAGGCGAATCAGAAACTAATTCAAAATTTTTTGATTTTTCAATTTCATTTTTTAGAAATTCAGTAAGGTCTATATCCTTTTGTATCATCTCTTTTAATCTTTTAAGCCCATAGACTTTTAATGTCATCCAAACTTTCAAAGATTTAGCATTTCTAGATAATAAAAAATGATGTTCATTTAAATCTAATCGATTATTTTCTTTTTCAAGTGATTTATCCAAGTAGGAGGCTTTTTGGAAATAAGATCTTTCCATTATATCCCAATTTTTGACTAATAAGCAACCTACTTCAAAAGGTTGATACAACCATTTATGAAAGTCAAGAGCCAAAGAATCTGCTAGATCAATTCCTTTATATAAATTTTTTTTTGAATCTAGAGAGGATGCTAATCCACCATAGCAACCATCTATATGAAACCACATTTTATTTTCTTTAGCAATTTCAGATAGTTTTTCTAAATCATCTATGGCTCCAGTGTTAACTGTTCCTGCATTTCCAACAATACAAAAGGGGAGAAATCCACTAGAAATATCCAGTACTATCTGCTTTTTTAAAGCTGAAATATTTATTGTAAAATCTTCATTTGTTTTTATTTTTTTCAAATTATTTGTTCCAATTCCAAGCAACTGAATGCTTTTGTCAATACTACTATGAGTCTCTTCAGAACAATAAACCCTAAAAGGCTTAAACCCAAATAATCCATCAGCTCGAATATTTTGTTTCTCAAAAAAAATATTTCTTGCCACTGTAAGACCGTCAAGGTTTGCTGATGAGCCACTTGAACCAATAAATCCTCCAACTTTATCACCAAATCCTATTATTTCTGATGCCCACTGAATTACTCTTTTATCTATTTCAGTTATTGCTGGAGCTAAATGCCATTTAGTAACATTTTGATTTATTGCAGAACTTAATTTATCGGCAATGATACTTATTTGATTTCCTCCACTCATTACGTATGCATACATGTTTGGTCCTAAGTTCCCAGTTGCTGTATCATAAATTTTTTCTTTAACAATTTTTAAGACTTCATCTGCTGACATTCCATTTATTGGTACTTTTTCATTAAACCAACTTTCGACTTCTTTCTGTGAAATGTCATGATAACCTATTTGATTATCTAAGGCGCCATATTCTTTAATTATAAGATCTGTGCTTTTATCTAAAAGTGATTTAAAAACGTTATTATCAAAGTCTAGTGAGTTTCTCATTTTTGAATTTAATTATTTTAAAAGAAAATCTAATATAAATCAAATGCATGGTATTTGATATGTAATCTAATAATCTATATCTTGGAAAAAAGTATTAACATAAATCAATAAAAATGAAATTAATTATTAAATCTCTAGCTACAATATTTATTGTATCTAATATGGCATGTGAAAGCAGTGGAGGAGTATGGTTGGGTGAAGGAAATAATTCTGGCAATTCCTATACCTTTGGCCCAAATCAAGACGTTGAAATGCTAAAAAATCTCGCAAAAGCGTATTCTGAAAAAAATGTAGAAAAGTTATCAAGTTATTATTCTCAAGAGTATATGAACGAATCAAGAAAAGAAAATTATTCTAAATGGCTTAATTCAATGGAAAGTATAACGATGAAGCCTTATAAAATAATTCCTTTAAGAAATGGTGACTTCAAACAGGTAATAGCATGGTCAAAAGAAGAGAGAATTTCTAAAAATGGATCATATGAAAAACTTGACCTAATGGAATCATTTGTTCTTGGTGATGATGGAAAAGTTGAAAGTTTTAAGCAATGGAAAGCAATAGATTCTGTAAACTTTGGAATGTCATATGGAGGTAAGTTTTTTGGGAAAGAACAAAATTCAAATACTGGAAGACCTTTTGTCTTTTCAAATAGAAATGAAACAAAAATAATAGAAAACTTTGTTGCTAGTTATAATAAAATGGATGTAGATGGAATGAAAAATGCATTTGCAGAAGAATTCACACTTAATGACTATAGAGGACAAAAAGTTAAATACAAAAAATCAGAATTAGATAACTTTTTTAAACCATTTAAATCTGTAAACTGGAAGTTAAACGCAATAATTCCAATTAAAATCGCAAATACAGATGCAGCAAGTGGCGTAATAGTTAGAGGAACAGAATCCAGAGTTTTAAAAAATGGAAGAAAATGGAAGAAAGATCTTATGGAAATTTATTATTTTGACTTAGAAGGAAAAATTTCTTCAATGGAACAATTTGCAAAATAATTTTTTGTAATGGTTTAAAAACCCTTCTTAATGAAGGGTTTTTTATTTATTCATAAAATTAAATAGTTGCTGTAACAGTTGATTAAAATCTTAACTATGCGACATAAAATACTTTTTCTAATTTTTGGTTATATCCAATTTAGCTGGACTCAAACACATAATATTTTAGATTATGGTGCTAAACCAGAATCTGATTTCATAAACACATCTGCAATAAATGAGGCTATCAATGAGTGTCATAGTCAAGGGGGGGGTACGGTTTTTATTCCAAAAGGAGAATTTGTTACAGGAACGTTACATCTTAAATCAAATATTAACTTATACCTTGAAAAGGGAGCAAAGTTAATTGGAAGTTCAGATATTAAAGATTATGATGTTATGCCAGATGGATACTATTATTCAGGTAAAAATTATATGGGTATTTTCTTTGCTAATGATATAATTAATGTATCACTTTCTGGAAAAGGAACTGTTGATGGAAGAGGGACATTATTTATGAAACAAAATACAAGATATGCACCTTCTATATCTGAAAGAGAATTTACTAGACAAAAAGAAGAATTTCGTGACACTATTCTTTTAGAAGATGGGCCACTAAAATTTATTGAAAGACCTGGGCATATTTTGACTATCAGTAACGCTGAAAATGTATCAATAAAAAATATTCTTTTTACCGACTCTCCAAAATGGACACTTAGAATTGGCGGAAGTAAAAACGTAAATATTTCTGATATTAAAATTGAAAATAATATACTCATCCCAAATAGTGATGGTATACATATTACTTCTTCAAGCAATGTAACTGTGACAAATTCAAATGTAATTGCAGGAGACGATGCTTTAATAGTAACAGGATTTATTTCTGGCTATGGTAAAACTAAATATGGGAATCAGTCAAGTGAGGCAAAAAATATAATTTTTAGTAATTGCAATATAACCTCTAAATCTTCTGGTATCAGAGTAGGATATGGAGAAAAACCAATAAGCAATATAATCTTTAAAAATATTAATATTACGGACTCTAACAGAGGTATTGGTGTTTTTTCCAGAGATAAAAGTTCGATAAATAAAATCAAATTTTCAAATATCAGTATACAAAATAGGTTACACTCTGATGGATGGTGGGGTAAAAGCGAACCGATACATATATCAGCAATACAATCAACAAAAAATGGTATTGCAGGAAAAATTAGTAATATAATTTTTGAAAATATTAAAGCTAATTCTGAAAGTGGAATAATAATTTACTCAGAAAAAGATTCAAAAATTAGTAACATTAATATCAAAAGACTTAAAATCAAAATTGAAGAAGGTAGATACTCAAAAAAATATGGGGGAAATTTTGATTTGAGACCAACTTCATTAAAAGGTAAAAGTCTCTTTGAACACGATATTCCAGCATTATATGTTAAAGGGGTGCAAGATTTGAAAATAGATAATGTAATTGTAAAATGGGGAAAACAAAACAACAATTTTTATACACATGGTCTAGAAATGGAAAACTTTGAAAATATAACTATCTCAAATTTTAATATTTCAGCTGCATCAAAAAATAAAGCTGATATTAAGCTAACTAATGGCGAAAAATTTAAGTTTTTAAATGATCGTTCACCTAACCAGAGAACAAAAATTATTTATCCTAAAACTCAATAATGATAAAACAATATTTCATGAATATATTTTTGTATTTAGTTAAATAGCTTATTTATATTGAAGTTATTTCCTATTAAATCGATTCTATCTATATTAGATAATAAATAATCTCAAACACAAAAAATGAAAAAAATAATATTTATTTGGTTAGTTCTATTAATAATAACAAGTTGTAATCAAGTTCCATCTGGAAACTTAAGCGGTATACTTGACGATAATAGTCAAGAAGTTCAAATGACTAAAGAATTAATGAAAAAATATCAAGAGGGTAATTTTATGGAAATAGCAGATCTAATTTCAGATGACTCAGGCGAATATTTTTTTAACAATAATAAAGTTAATAAAGAAGGCTGGTTAAAAGCTGCTATTGGGCATCATGATTTATTCGATAATATACAAAATGATTCAGAAGGGATTAATCTTACATCTGCTAGATACAATGATGGTTCTGTTTGGTCAATGGCATGGTTTCAGTGGTCAGGGAAAGGTAAATATACGGGTGATGAAGTAAAAATAATTGTTCATCATGGTTTTAGATTCGAAGAAAATAAAATAGTTGCAGCGTATCATTTTTTTGATCCAAGTTTAATAGATAGAGAATTAAAAGCCTCAGAAGCTGCAAATAAAATCTCTAAAAGGGTTCTAGGCTTAGCAGAATTAAATGTAAATAAGGGTTATTCGTCATCTGATGTAGAAGAATTTTTATTACGGTTTAGTAAATTTGTTCGTGACACAGAACCAGGGACATATGACTTTGGTTACTTTATCTCATCTAATGGGAGAAGAGTTAATTTGGTAGAAAAATATTATACATCAGCAGACTTTGTTCATCATTTAAATAACTTTGAACAAAGCAACTACTCTAAGGAATTTTTAAAGCTTTTTTCACTTAATAAAGTTATTATAGCTGGAGATGCTTCAGATGAACTCAAAGCGAAAGCAAAAGCTTATGGAGCTGAATTAAGACCACAGATAGGAGGTTGGATAAATTAAACTCAAAAGTAAATGGCATAATTGTAAAGTAGAATTTTTATTTTTAAAATTTTCTTGCATTTTAACCCCCTTAATTAGAGGGTTTTTCATTTACAAACATTCTATATATATT
>CEWG01057155.1_pt1 | contig 22669 bp, 22 predicted proteins | sample 361411 | NCBI WGS metagenome assembly CEWG01 (sample SAMEA2622173, study PRJEB7988) | marine metagenome | biome: marine biome (ENVO:00000447); feature: surface water layer (ENVO:00002042); material: "saline water (ENVO:00002010), including plankton (ENVO:xxxxxxxx)" | depth 5 m | reverse complement strand
CCCTCGATAGCAATATCGTGCCGGTTCAAGTCCGGCTCCGGGCACCACAATATAATAAATGAACAATCCAGATACCCCATATAATGAAATTGATCTTAATGATTTGTTAAAAATTATATGGCATAACAAATTTAAAGTTATTTCGCTCTCTTTATTAGCAATGCTTTTGTCCCTAGTAATATCATTAAGTGTTAGCAATATTTATACATCAACAGCCATCTTAAAACCAAAAAATGCTGAAAATAGCATGCCTCCCTCTTTTGGCCAACTCTCGTCATTTGCTAGTCTTGGAGGTATTGATTTAAATTCCAAAAATATAACAAAATCCGATGAAGCAATTACACGTATAAAATCATTTGAATTTTTTTCAAATAACTTTATACCAAATATAAGACTTGAAAACTTGGTAGCTCTTGATAGTTGGTCATATACTAATAACCAATATACTTACAATAATGATATTTATTTGCCTGAATCTGATAAATGGGTTAGAGAGGTCAAACCGCCTAAATCAAGCAAACCATCTCTTCAAGAGAGTTACTTAATTTATAAGGATACTTTAAAAATATTCTATGAAGATGAAAATGGATTTGTTCAAATATCGATGTCTAATAAATCACCACTTATTGCAAAAAGATGGGTTGATATTATTATTAAAGAAATCAACAAAGAAATGAAGTTAATTGAGTTAACTAAAGCAAATAATTCAATTAATTTTCTTTCTGAATATTCTAAATCTACCAATATACAATCGCTAGAAAAAGCAATATCAAAATTAATGGAGGCCCAGATGCAAACTCTTATGATGGCTAACGCTAATGATGATTTTGTTTTTGAGATTATTGATAATCCAATAGTTCCAGAGGAGAAATCTTTTCCAAATAGAATTCTAATTACAATATCAGGAACACTGCTTGGTTTTATAATTTCATGTCTTTATTTCTGTTATGTAAACCGTAAACAGATTTATAGGAAGACCTTGCCTTAAGATAATTTTTGGGTTGATATGGCTAACTTCTGATTATTAAAAAACTAAACTAATAAATGAAATTACTAATTACAGGAGGAGCAGGTTACATAGGTTCTCACATGGTTCGGTATGCCCAAGACATGAATCATGATGTAGTTGTATTAGATAATTTTTCCACAGGTCACAGGTGGGCAGTAAAGGATTGCGAAATTATAGACATTGATCTAATTAATTTTGATGGCCTATCAAAAAAACTTAAAGGATTTCACTTTGATGGTGTTATTCATTTTGCAGCTAAGTCATTAGTGGGTGAATCCATTAAAAGACCCGACTTGTACTTTAATAATAATGTTATTGGCACACTTAATTTAATAAATGTAATGTTAAATAATAATATTAATAATTTAGTTTTTTCCTCAACAGCCGCAGTTTATGGAAATCCAGAATCAAATAGGATTCATGAATCTCATATAAAAAATCCAATCAATCCATATGGAAAAAGTAAATTAATTATTGAAAATATGTTATCTGATATATGTATTGCATATGATTTTAATGCAACATGTCTTAGGTATTTCAATGCAGCAGGAGCACATTTATCAACTGAGATAGGGGAGGCTCATGAGCCTGAAACTCATTTAATCCCAAATATTTTGAAATCTATTTTATCTGATGAAGAGCAACTTAAAATATTTGGAGATGACTATGATACACCAGATGGTACTTGTATAAGAGATTACATACATGTTATGGATTTAGTTGAAGCACATTTATTAAGCTTAGAGAAAATAAATAATTTCTTATGTTTTAATTTAGGTAATGGAAATGGTTTTTCAATAAAGGAGGTAATAAATGCTTGTTCCAATATAACTGGAAAAAAAGTTGATTACCTTATTCAAGATCGAAGGGATGGGGATCCAGCCATTTTAGTGGCTGACTCAAGTCAAGCTAAAGATTATCTTAAATGGGAGCCTAAATTTAATAATCTAGAAGATATAATTCAGAGTGCATGGAATTGGCATTCAAGTTCTGATAAAAGAAATAATTATTAATATAAATGCCTCCTATTGAATATTTTAGATTTTCAAAGTTAATTTCAGATTTTAAATGTAACTTAGGTGAAGGCTTATTTGTAAACCATAATTGTGCTGCTTGGGTTGATATTAATAATAGGCTGTTATTTTTATCAAAGAAAAATACAGTTAAAATTTATGAGTTAAAATGTCAGCCATCTGTAGTTTATAATTACACTAGAGATAGTGTTTTTATAGGTGCTGACATAGGAATAGTAGAATTTGATGCTCTGACAAACAAAGAAAAATTATTAGTCAGTATTAAAAATCAACATGATATAAAAACTTATAGGAGCAATGATGGAGGTTATTGTGAAGAACTCCAGTTACTAAGTTTTATGCATAAGAAGGAACCCTCAAAACATAAAGGCTTCTTATACAGCATATTAGATGGAAAATTTATACTTATTGATGACACACTTCACATTCCAAATACATTCATTAATATCGATCCTTTTTCAATACTAATTAGCGACTCATTAAAAAATCAAATATTTTTATATAAATTTAATAAAAATGGAACTTTATATGATAAAAGTCTATGGTCAAAGTTGGAGAAAGATGAGGTGCCTGATGGGGGATGTATGATTAATGATTTAATTTTTATATCTCTCTGGGATAATTCTGCAATCGGGGTTTTTAATAAAAAAGGCAAACTTTTACAAAAACTAAAACTACCTATTATGAGGCCAACCAACTGTAAATTTAACAAACACTCATCAAGTATGATGATTACATCTGCATCTGAGGGCTTGGATTCAAAACAATTAAAAAAGTATCCAATGTCAGGTTGCACCCTAAAATATAATGTTAAAATTTAACACATAATGTTAATTTCTATTGTTATAAGAACTTTAAATGAATCCTTTTATCTCAGAGAATTATTAAAAAAAATAAAGTCTCAAGAGTTAGAAAATTTTCAAGTTGAGACAGTGATAATAGATTCTGGATCAACTGATGATACTTTAAAAATAGCAGAGGAATTTAATTGTAGAATTACCTATATCTCAAAAGATGATTTTACTTTTGGCAGATCATTAAATCTTGGAAGCAAATTTGCTGATGGTGACGTATTGATATATATTTCTGGTCACTGTATACCATGCAATAATAGTTGGCTAAAAAATCTTGTTCGACCTATTATAAATGGCAAAGCTGATTATGTTTATGGCAAACAGGTCGGAAGAGATACAACAAAATTCTCAGAATCAATGATTTTTGAGAAATATTTCCCATCTTATTCAAAATTACCTCAAGATGACTTCTTTTGTAACAATGCAAATTCAGCTATTTCTAGGGATGCTTGGAATGAGTATAAGTTTGATGAAGAGGTGACAGGTCTTGAAGACATGGAGCTTGCCAAAAGGTTATATACTAATAAGGGGAAAATAGGTTATTTATCTGATGCAAGCGTTTATCATATTCATAATGAATCATGGATTCAGACAAAACGTAGATATGAAAGAGAAGCTATAGCTATGCAGAAAATTATGCCTGAGATATATATTAAATTCACAGATCTAATCAGATATATTGCAGTTTCTATAATATCTGATTCAAAAGAAGCGATGCTTAGAAAATCACTCGCTATAGAAATCTTTGGAATTATAAAGTTTAGGATAGCTCAGTATTACGGTTCTTATATTGGAAACCACAACAACAGAAAATTATCAAAAAAAAGTAAAGAAAAGTACTTTTACCCAAAAAAAGATTTATAGGTTTTCAGATGAAAGTAGTTGCACTATTACCAATGAAAGCAAACAGTGAGAGGGTTATAGGTAAGAATTTTAGGAATTTTGCTGGAAAACCTCTCTTTCGATGGATGCTTGACAAACTAATTGAAATGCCAGAAATAGATCAAATCATTATTAATACTGATGCAAGAGATATTCTGAATGAACATGGTTTGAATGAAAGTGCTAAAGTCTTAATAAGAGACAGGGCCCCAGAAATCTGTGGAGATTTTGTTTCAATGAACAAAGTTATAAATGATGACATAAACAACATAGAATCTGATATATTTTTAATGACACATACAACAAACCCAATGTTGACAAAGGACTCCATCGTAAAAGCAATTCATAAATTTAAAGAATCTTTAATAAAAGGATTAGCAGATTCACTGTTTACGGTTGATAGAACACATGATAGATTTTATGATTCCAATGCTTTGCCTCTAAATCACGATCCAAACAAACTATTAAGATCACAGGATTTAGAGCCATGGTATAAAGAAAATTCTAATTTGTATTTATTTACAAAGAAAAGCTTTATAAAAACTGGTTCTAGAATTGGGTCTCAGCCAACTATGTTTGAAACATCACCTTATGAATCTCTAGATATAGACACACCTTTTGACTGGGACCTTGCAGAAACTATGGTTAAAAATCATTTAAATAAATAGTAAGCAGCGTAATGCATAAAATTTTAGTAACTTGTCCTCCAATGCTTAAGCAAATTAATAAGTTTGAGTCTAGATTTAAAACTTATAACTTCGATGTTGATGCTCCTGAGGTTGTACAGACTCTTTCAGAAAAAGAACTAATTGAGATTTTGCCGAACTATCATGGTTGGATAATTGGTGATGATCCAGCAACTTATAAAGTATTTCAAGCTGGAAAAAATGGGAAATTAAAAGCTGCAGTAAAGTGGGGTATTGGGGTTGATAATGTTGATTTTAGAGCTTGCCATAAGTTGGATATACCAATAACTAATACTCCAGGCATGTTTAATTCTGAAGTTGCGGATTTAGCAATGTGTTATCTTCTTGGGCTTTCTAGAGATGCTTTTAATATCGATAGAGAAGTGCGCCAAGGGAACTGGTTAAAACCTTCCGGAATCTCTTTATCTGGAAAAGTTTTAGGAATAATCGGTCTTGGAGATATTGGTAAAAGTATTGCAAAACGAGCTAGAGCACATGATATGCGCATTATTGGATGGGATCCTTTTGCTAAATCATTACCAAACTATATTGAGCTTAAAAGAAATTGGCCACTAGGCCTAGATAAATGTGATTTCATAGTCTTTGCCTGCGCTTTAAATAAAGAAAACCATCATATGCTTTCAAACTCATTGTTGACTAAATTTAAACCGGGAGTAAGGGTAATTAATATTTCAAGAGGCCAACTAATAGATGAATCTGCTTTAATAAATGGACTTAAGAAAGGTATTATTGATTCCGCTGCCTTAGATGTTTACGAAGATGAACCCCTTTCAAAAGATCATAAAATAATTGATTATCCTCGATGCATATTGGGTTCTCATAACGCATCAAACACAATAGAAGCAGTTATTCGCGCAAGTGATGAATCTTTAAGACTGCTTTATAATATGCTCAATAAAAAATAGGATTATCTTCAAATGGAAAAAGTTGTTGTAATTACTGGGTCATGCGGCGATATTGGAAGTTCTTTGGTTCAAGAATATCTAGACGATAAATTTTTTGTTATTGGCATTGATAAAAAAATAAAAGGAACCAAAATGGAAAATTTTATTGAGATTGAGGCCGACCTATTATCTTTTGTAGAAGATGATGATTATCAAAAAGAAATAATAAGAAAAATAAGAAACAATCTTAAAGATAACGTAAAAAAACTAATTATCATCAATAATGCAGCATTACAAATAGTAAAAAACATTTCTGAAATAACATGGTCCGACTGGAACGAGTCATTATCAGTAAATACTATTGCGCCATTCTTTTTAACAACAGGATTGCTAGATCATCTTATAAAATCTAACGGGCATGTAATTAATATTTCAAGTATTCACTCGAATTTAACCAAGAGAGACTTCTCTGTATATGCAGCATCAAAGTCTGCGCTTGATTCTATTACAAGATCTATGGCTTTAGAACTTTCAAGCTATGGAATCTCAGTAAATGCCATTTCTCCGGCTGCTATTAAAACTAAAATGCTATTGAGTGGATTCAATTCATTAGAAGATTTGAAACAGCTTGAAGATTATCACCCTGCTGGAAAAATTGCATTGCCCGCTGAATTAGCTAGTTTTGTAAAATCTATAACAGATCTTAAAGGAAACTTTTTAACAGGTTCAATAATTGATTTTAATGGAGGAATTGGAGCAAAACTACATGACCCGAGTTAATGAAAAATGTTAGAAGGTGCAGCAGATACAAAAACTCCAAAAATTCTCGAAGTTTATGAAAATATTAATAGAGTCTCGGGCATAAGAACCTTTTCCGAAAATTTTTTTCTTCATCCACATTTAATGTCATTAAATAAAGAGGTGACCTCTATAAAAAATCCTTTAGAAATTTATAAGAAATTCAAAAACTTTGATGTCATCTATTGCCATCAATTGTATTCATTAAGTGCATTAAATATGGTCTTAATATGCATCCTTCTTCAAAAAAAGATAATTATGGTCTCTCATGGAAACTTAATTGTTAGAGAAAAATCACGATTTAAGAAGCTATTTTTTTTATCAATTACTAAACTCATGCTTTTATTTTGTTCCAGCACAACTCAATTTTTGAATAAAAATGAAAAAGCTAGATCATTTCAAATAACAAAGAATAATTTTATATGTCCACCATTTATAGAGTTTAATAATGATTTAAGCAGAGAAAATTTTTATATGAAAAAAGATGATTCTAAAGAAAACAATTTAATTAAGTTTTGTTACCTTGGAGCAAATTATTATGAAAGAAAAGGATTTGATAGGATGTTAAGACTTTGTAGCTCATTTTTGGATTCTAAAAGAAAAGTCCAACTGGATTTCATTGGCGTTAGTGAAACAGAGTTTTTAAAGAAAAAAATTAAACAATATGGATTAGCAGAAGCAGTAAATTTCATAACTCCCATTCATGGAACAAAAAAATATTTAAAATTAATTGAGTATGATGCAATGCTTCTATTGTCTAGGTCAGAAGGCTGGCCAATGGTTGTGCTTGAGGCTATAAATGTTAAATTACCCCTAGTGGTATCTCGTGGCACTAATATTTCAGATTTAATTGAGACTTATGAGCTTGGTTTAGTTTTAGATTATTTTGATGATTGTAATCTAACTAATGAACTTCACTCACTATCATACAAAAAAGATGAATTTATAAAGAAACATAATAATGACCCTGGATATTTATTAGCCAGAAATGAGTTACTTTGTCTTTAAAATTATCATATTTTAGTTTGGCGCTTTTTATTATCCAGCCTTTCTCATGGATATCCTCTTTTTATTTTCTAAATCTATCTTTTTTAATACTTCCATTTTTACACCTATTTATTAAAGGAAAATTAAGATATTTAGATAAATCTGTAAGCTTATCAATTTTAGTTATATTTTCTGGATCATTTTTATTTTCAAATACTTTTGCTGATTTTTATCTAATAATTAGCAAGATATTGACTTGCACTGTTGTTGGGTTAATTGGATACCATTTTGGTTTAAACAAAGGATTTTTTAAATATTTTCTGTTATCAATAGTAATATTTCTATTAAGCGATTCTTTATTTAGATATTTTTGTTTTAAGCCTGATTTCTTTGATTTGTTAGTCGGCTCAATTGCATATAAAAGAGAGTGCACCATGCCTTTTACAGATTCAAATGCATCCGGGATAGCTCTTATTCAGTTACTTGCAATATTGCACTTGTTTTTTGTTTACAAAAATATAACTTTTCTAAAGTGGATTGTTTCTTGGCTATTCATAATTTGCTTACTTTTATTGACTGCTAGCAAAGCAGCAATAATAGTTGGCATAATGCTATATCCACTATTAGTGATTTATGAAAAGATAATTAAAAAACCACACACTAGAGTGTTTTTTTTATTTTTTCTTTTATCAGTTTCAGCTACTTCAATCATTTCATTAACTGAATTAGATGAATCCTTTGATACAAAAATATTATTCTTATTTAGTTTCGTAGAGACTCTGATAAACAATCCTTTATCAATTTTATTTGGTCATGGTTATGTTTCTGGTATGAGCATATTAGCTGGAGATCAAGAATTTGCTCATATTATGCCTGCATTACTACTTGGTTCTATAGGCATAATTGGATCTATTTTTTATTATTATCTTATGTGGGGATGTTATGTCAGATACTCTGCAAGCTTTACTCCGATAGTAATGATATTCTTATTATCATTATCTTACTTTCCTCCATTTTTTGAGTATTTTATCTTTCTTGCTTTTTTATATATGGGTGTTGCTTTTAGATTTAATAATTTAGTTTCTAAACATGAAAGATAGCTTTTTATTAAAAAATACTTTTTTAAATCTTGTATATCAAATTATTGTTGCAATTTTTGGGATTTTTGTAACTACATATTTGTATAAAACTATAGACAGCACTTCATTTGTAATATTCGGGTATCTTTCAATAGCTTTATTTTTTCTTAATTACACTAATTTTGGTATCGCCGTTATAAATACAAGAGAAGTTGCACAATACTATAAAGATTTTCAAAAAATAAACTTAAAGCAGATTAATGCGTCACTTTATTCTAATTTTTTTATATGCTTGCTGATATGTTTTTTGACATTTCTTATCCATAATTCAGCATTAGATTTTTATAGAAAGGATGATTTTTTTATCCCCTTATATGGAGTGATAATAAATTATTTTCTTCAAATTCACATTAGAAGCAGTGCTGATGGAATCGGAAATTTCAATGTGTCTAGAAATATTAAGTCCTTATTTTATATCTCATTTTATTTAGCTGCTTTTATAACACATCACTACAATTTAGATTCTATAGCCAATCTTTTAATATTAATGTTGTTTTCTATTTTTTTATTTTTCGTAGCTCTAAAAGACTATAGTTCATTTTCATTTCAAAACTTAAAACCCTTAATATTTAATAATTTTATTCAAGGCTTGCCATTTTTTGTTATAGCTATAATTTCAGGATTAATCGGTTATATTGATAGATTTTTTATCGGATTTTATTTATCAGCGTCTTTGTTAGCCTCAATGCTTTACATAATAGATATTTCATCAAGACAATCTTTAATAGGAACTGCTCTTAGCAATATAACTTTTAAATATTTTATGTCTTCTTCTGAAGAAAAATCTAGGCTAATGATACAAAAAATTACAAATTTGATAATCTTGTACGCCTTCCTAACATCATTTGGTATATTTGTTTTTAAAGAAGAAATATTAATTTTCTTAAATTTACAAGATAATATCACCATATCTGTTATCTTAAATATTTGGATTGGTTTTGCTTTGATGCTCATTAACACTATTCAGTATCAAAAGATAATTTCATCTTTCCTGGAAAATAAATGGAAAATCTTTATCATTTGCGAGTTAATCTTATTAGTCCCACTAATTTATATCCTATTCGATATTAATGCAGTATTATTTATTTCAATAATTATATATTTGAGGGCATCTATTCAGATTTTATTTGCTGACTTAATTGTTAGAGACCTAAAATATTTTTTATATTTATGTATCATGATCGCTTTTTGTTTAATTAATTTTTTATTATAGATATTTATGATTACAGCTATTAAGTATTTTATAAGATGGATAATAAGCCTTCTTTCATCAATCAATAAAAGATTTATTCCATTTTCTCCACCATTCTTATCTTCCCAAATCTTATTTGATAAGAAGGCTATGAATTTTATAGTTTTTAAGATAAGAAATTATGTTGATTGGATTTCACTGAGACAGGTATATTTCAATGAAGATTACAGAATAAGCCAGCTAAAAAGAGCAAATGATATTTATAAGTGCTATGAAAATATCATTAAAGAAAATGAAGTTCCACTTATAGTTGACTGTGGTGCGAATATTGGTTTATCAGCTCAGTACTTTTCAAATGAATTCAAGGATTCCCATGTTGTTGCTGTTGAAATCTCTTATGAAAATGTAAATCAGATTCAATTAAATATAAAAAATAAAGAAAATATATCGATTAAGAATAATGCTATTGGAAGTGAATCCATTTTGTATGATTTTATTGATCCGGGCCTAGGTGCAAATGCTTTTAGAGCACATCCTAGCTCTCAAAATCAGGGCATTCAAGGAATTACTATTAACGATATTATTCAAGAACACTCTGACAAGAAACCATTCATAATTAAAATTGATATTGAGGGGGGAGAATATGACCTATTCTCAAAGAATTATGATTGGATTGATAAATTCCCAATTATAATTATTGAGCTTCATGACTGGTTGTTGCCTAACAATGCAAATTCTTATCCCTTCATTAAGGCAATTTCAAACTATAAAAGAGATTTTGTTATTTGCGGAGAAAATATCTATAGCATTTCTAATTCAATGAATAATTAAATATATGCTGAAGTAATGACAGTAAATCTCTACAAAAAAAAAATAAATATTCTTTTTTTTGAATTAAGAGGTGATTCACTTTTAAGATTTCCATTATGGCTTTCAACATCTTTGCTTAATATATCGAAGAATATAAACCTTTCTTTTTTAGTTGACGAAAAAATTAGTCAAAGTGTTAAAGTTTGTTTTGACACTTCACAATGTCAATTTTATGAAATATCGAATAAATTTTCGGTCGAAGCTATTAAAAGTGAATTAATAAAAATAAAGCCAAATATTATTATTATTTTTGCTCATAGAATCCCAGATTTGGCTATTTTAATTGCCGCAAAGGAATTAAATATTAAAACAATCTATTTTCAACATGGCTTATATATACCATTCATGAAAAGAAATATCAGTTTATTTTTTAAAAACATTTTTAAAACATTTAAATATTTCTTTTATGCAATTTCACTTGGTTCTCATTACAAGATAGGAAAATTTACCTCACTTTTATCTTTTATCAAGATATATATATTAGGAAAAAATATTAATAGTACAAAGTTACCAAAAAGTCTTATGACCGCAGATGTATGCCTAGTTTATGGCAGTTATTGGAAGGATTATCATATTAATAATTATGGGTATAAGAAACATGCAATTAAAATAGTAGGAACTCCTGACCTTGATGACGTTGATCTTGAGAATGAGCCTAATATAGAAACTAGACTTAAAAATAAGACGTTTTGTTATGTTGCTCAAACTTTAGTTGAAGATGGAAGATTAACCAGGTCATCAATGAAAATTTTTGTAAAGAATTTATCAAAACATATTAATCAGATTAATGGTGAATTGTTAATAAAACTTCATCCTCGTTCGGATAAGAGTTTATTTTCTGATTTAGATTGTAAATTTAAATACTGTAATAAGTTTCCAGTTGCGGATATATATTTGGGGCACTATTCCACTATGATCATTAGAGGTATAGCTCATTCAGAGAAATTTATACTCATAAATTTTCCAGGTCATGAGATACCTATATATATATCCATGCTTGCATCAAAAATTATTGAATATAACGACGAAATTGCGTTCAAGGATGCTTTTCACTCATTATCTCAGGAAGCTACTGACATTAATAAAATTTTTATAAAGCGTGAAAAGCTCAAGAACTATTTTGATGTATCAGATAAAAGATCTTTCGATAGGGCTGCAGAAGCAATGCTAGATGAAATTATTGAAAGATGAAGATTATTTTTATAAATAACTCAAACAATCCTGATATGGTCTCTTATTTTGAATCAAAAAGAAATATTAATTCAAAAAATATAATTTATGGTGCTAACCGTGACTATTCTAAGAATCGAGATGGAATAATTACATCTAGTCTAAGCTTGCGCAATAGATTAACCTTATTTTTTCTTATTGATTGCTTCATAGGAATTTTTCTAGCAATAAAATTGAAACTTTTAGGTGTCAAATTTATTGTTTTTGATACAGCTCATATTTCAAATATACCGCTAGCATTAATCGCTAAGATTTTTTCAATAAAGCTAGCCTTTACCATTCACGACTGGAACCCTCATGAAGGAAAGATGAGAGGCTTGACTAATATGTATAATAAATTTGTAGAAAATTTCTTAGCGAATCATTTTGTAGTCTTCTCTCCAATTGAAAGCAAAGTTCCTCAAACAGTTTTATCTCTTGCAGGGTTTAAATCTGATTTTTCAAATTTTTCTAAAGAAAAAAAGTCATTCCTTTTTTTTGGAAGAATCCAACCATATAAAGGCATTAAAAACCTTTTAGATATTGCTCAAAAAGCACAAATTGATATCCCAAATTATAGTATTACAATTATGGGAAAGGGGAGTGATCCTAACCTTCATAAATTAAAATCTATGCCAAACGTAAATCTAACAAATGAATTTATTGAGGAAGATAAGCTAAATAATGAATTAAAAAAAACATTAGCTGTTTTATTACCTTATGACTCAGCAACACAGAGCGGAGTGATTATTAAAAGTTTTTCTATGGGTATTCCAGTGATTGCTTTTGATGTTGGGGCTCTTCATTATTACATTAATCATGGATATGATGGATTCTTAATTAAACATGGTAATATCAGCGAGTTTGTGAAAGCAATGAAACTAACAATTGAAAAAAATCAAACTTTATCGAATCAAGTTAAAAAAAATTATGAAGAATATTATAGTGAAAAAGCTCTTGTTAAGAATTATCAAAGCTTAATTAAAATATTAGGAGAAGAATTTGGAAAAAAATAAAAATGAGAGCATCTCAATTATTGGTGGAGCCGGCTTTCTTGGAACTCGTTTATCTAAATTATTAAAAAATGATCACATAAATCATAATATATATGATTTGAATGATAAGGTTACTTCAAATCAGGTTATTAAAGTGGATATAGAAAATCTTGATTCTTTATCTGCAATAAAAGATCATAATTCAATTGTAAACTTAGCTGCCCTTCACAGAGATGATATTCGTCCAATAACTCGATATGATGAAGTTAACATTAAAGGTTCTGAGAATGTATGCAATGCAGCGCGCAAATATGGCATAAACAAAATAGTTTTTACGAGCTCAGTTGCAATTTATGGATTTGCAAAGCCTGATACAGGCGAAGATGGCCAACCGAATTATTTTAACGATTATGGAAGAACAAAGTATTTGGCTGAACAAATTTACAAAGATTGGCAAGAGGAAGATAAAGAAAATAGAACCCTTGTAATAGTAAGACCAACTGTAATTTTTGGGGAAGGCAATAGAGGAAATGTCTATAACTTATTAAAACAAATTGCTTCAAAGAAATTTATAATGATTGGAAGTGGATGTAATAAAAAATCAATGGCGTATGTTGAAAATGTAGCTGCTTTTTTAAAGTATTCACTATCATTTAACCCCGGAATACATGTTTACAATTATATTGATAAACCTGATATGGATATGAATACACTTGTTTCAAAAGTAAGACATAAGCTTTTCAATAAAAATAATGTTGGTATTCGTCTTCCAGCAATATTTGGATTTTTGCTAGGCTATATAGCCGACAGTATTTCATTTGTTTCTAGAAAGAATCTTCCTATAAGCAGTATTCGAATTAAAAAGTTTTTAGGCACTACTCAATTCTCATCGTCAATCAATCATACTGGTTTTATACCTCCAGTAACTCTTGAAGAGGGATTAGAGAGGACAATATATTATGAATTTATTGAGGACAACTCTGATAAATTAACATTTGATACAGAGTAGATGATAGAATTCGACCACCTTTCTTCAGACCTTCCATATGAGATTTTTAAAAAAAAATATGATCAGGCCATTAAGGAGAAACAACAAAATATTGAAGCTATCTCAATTTCTTCTTTCAACAAAGAAATAAATGAGGTTGATTCTAGGTACGTAAATCTTAAGTTTATTAAAAATGATAGGTTTATTTTTTTTAGTAATTATGAATCTCCAAAAGCATTTGCTTTCAGCTCTTTTAATCAAATTACTGCATTAGTATATTGGTCTAGTATCAATGTTCAGATTAGAATGAAAGCCAAAATAAGAAAAACTTCATATGAATATAATCAAAAATACTTTTTTGATAGGTCAAAAGAAAAAAATGCATTAGCTATTTCATCTAGACAATCAAGCCTAGTAGATTCTTATGATCAAGTTAAAAAAAATTATAATAAATCACTTAAAAATGATGATCTAAAAAGATGCCCTGAATATTGGGGCGGTTATTCATTTATTCCCTATTATTTTGAATTTTGGGAAGGTGATAAGTTTAGGCTTAACAGACGATATGTTTATGAAAAAAAACAAGATAATTGGCAACATTTTTTGTTGCAGCCCTGAGTTAAATATTATTGCTTAATAAGATAATTAGTATAAAATCACATCAATGCAATTCTACAAACTTAGAAGTTTCCTACAAAATTTCATGCAATCCTTTGACATTCATTACTCTAACTAAAAATTCTTTATAGGTTTTATCATAGCTTCCCGTTCAAAAAAAAATACAACTCCTATTAACGAAAAGATCAGATCTAATGAAGTAATGCTCATTGATCAAAATGGAGATAAGCAAGGTATTGTTCCAATTGATTTTGCTCTTAATTCTGCTAGAGATGCTTCTCTTGATTTAGTTCAAGTCTCATCTTCTGATTCAACCCCTGTTGTATGTAAGCTTATGGATTATGGTAAACATATTTTTGCAAAGAAAAAAAATATCTCATCTTCCAAAGGAAAAATTAAAAAAAATACATTGAAGGAGATAAAATTCAGACCCTCAACTGATGTAGGTGACTACAATATAAAATTAAAAAAGATAAAAAGCTTTATTCTTGATGGAGATAAGACTAAAATAAGCGTCCGATTTAGAGGCAGAGAGATTTTAAATAGTGATCTGGGTTTAGAGCTGCTTAACAAGCTTAAAGAAGAGCTAGTTGACATTGCTCAAGTTGATCAAGAGGCATCTTTGGAAGGAAGGCAGCTTTTAATGGTACTTTCACCTCTAAAAAAGAATAATTAGTATTGATTGTTGGTTTAAAAATGGGATATAAGCTAAAAACACATTCAGGAGCTTCTAAGCGTTTCAAGAAGACAGGTTCATCTGTAAAAAGCAGGGGAGCTAACAGAAATCATATTTTATCAAAGCAGTCTACTAAAAGAAAAAGACACAACAGAGGTTTAAATAAACTTGAGGGCATAATGTTAAAAATGGCTTCAAGACTTATCAATAAATAATATGCCAAGAGTAACAAAAGCAAAAACTGCTAAAGCAAAACATAAGAAAGTTCTAGCTTCCACAAAGGGTCACTATGGTGCGAGGAGCAGGCTATTTAAGACTGCAAAACAATCAAGTATTAAATCTATGCAATATGCTTTTAGAGACAGAAAAAATAAGAAGAGGGCATTCAGGTCTTTATGGATTTCAAGAATTAATTCTGCCTCCAGAGAGTTGGGCATTTCTTACTCCAAACTTATTAACGGATTATCAGAAAAAAATATTCTTATTGATAGAAAGATATTATCTGATCTTGCCGTTAATGATGGCTCAACTTTCAAGAAAATTGCCAAAACTGCTGTAGAGTAAATACTCAATGTCTAGTATGGACAACATAGAGCCGCCTTCTATAAAAAAGAGCTTAGGCTCACTTCATCCAATAAATCAAACTAAAGATTTTCTTTTAAAAATCCTATCCGAAATTGGTTTCCAAGAGATTCATGGTCCAGAAATAGAAAGTGAAGAGTTTAATTTCGATATGCTTAACATTGGAAAGTCACATCCAGCGAGACAAATGCATGATACTTTTTATGTAGAAAACAAAAGTAAAGTTTTAAGAACCCATACATCGCCTGTTCAAATAAGAAGTATGCTTGAATCAAATCCTCCATTTGCATTTAGCTCCGCAGGGAAAGTTTACAGAAAAGATGATGATTCCACGCACCTACCAATGTTCCATCAAGTGGAAGCTATTTATGTTGGTCAAGATATTAATTTTGCAAATTTAAAACATCTTATTAACGATATCTTGTTAAATATATTTGGAAAAAATATTGAGGTAAGGTTTCGACCATCCTATTTCCCATTCACTGAGCCATCTGCAGAAGTAGATATTTTATCTGAAAATGACAAGTGGTTGGAAATCTTGGGTTGCGGGATTGTCAACCCTATTGTATTAAATAACTGCAATATTGATCCAAAAAAATATAGTGGACTTGCTTTAGGTCTTGGTATAGAGAGGATTGCGATGCTTAAATACGGAGTTGAGGATATTAGAGAATTTTATAAGTCTAACCTTGATTTTTTAGGTCAATTTAAATGAAATTTCTGTACCAAGACCTTTTATATTTTTTAGAAGAACAACCATCTAAAGAAGCTCTTTCAAAAAGACTTTTTCAGATAGGTCATGAGCATGAGATCAATGGAGATATATTTGATATGGAAATTACGCCCAATAGAGGTGATTGCCTCTCGCTTATTGGCTTATCAAGAGACCTTAATAATTTCTTTAATAGTAAGGATCCTTATGAAATCTATGATCATGATTTAGAGCAACTAGAAATAAATTTCAAAAATCTATCAATTGATTGTTGCCCAAAGATCTCTTTTCTTGAAATTGAGATTGATAAAGAAATATCACCCTACAAACATTACTTAGAGAATTATTTCTCTATATTAGGGAATACAAAGACAAACTTTTTTACTGATATCTCAAATTATATTTCATATGAACGAGGTCAACCCACTCATTGCTTTAATAGTGAATCCTTAAGCAAAGATTTAACTTTCTTAAATAAATCATGCAATGAGGCTTTCAAAACCTTACTTGGAAATGAAATTAAACTTGAAGGAAAGAATTGTATTTTTACATCTGATGATGAAGTAATCAGTCTTGCTGGAGTAATGGGTGGAGAATCAACTGCATGCACAAAGACAACGCAAAAGGTTTTGGTGGAATGTGCCTACTTTAGCCCTAAAGAAATAATTGGAAAGACTATAAAATATAATTTGAAATCTGATGCAGCATATAAGTTTGAAAGAGGTGTAGATATTGCATCACAAGAAAAAGTTTTAAGAAGATATATAAGTGTTGTTAAAGATCATGCTTCTATTAAAAATTTAAAAATGAAAACATTTATCTTTAAAAAGCCTGAAGAAAAATATCTTCCAATAGAGATAAAAACAATAAATAAGATCTTGGGAACTAAATTATCAAAAGAGGAGTATTTAAGCTTGCTTAGGAAGCTAGATTTTGAGACTGGAGATAAAATTAAGATTCCTTCATTCAGACATGATATTTCATCTCAAAACGACTTATCAGAGGAAATAGCAAGAATAATAGGATTCGATAATATAAAAAGCATTCCCTTAAAATTAACTACCACCGTTAATCTTAAACAAAATAAGATTTCTATGATTAAAGGTTTTTTAATTGAGAATGGTTTTTCAGAAATCATAAATTCTCCTTTTACGGCAATTGAAGAAAAGGAATCAATTTCTATTGATAATCCATTAGATTCTAATAGAAAAAATTTACGGACTTCCTTAAAAGAATCATTAATTCAAAATCTTCTTTACAATGAAAGAAGGCAAAAAGATTCTATAAAGCTATTTGAAATTAGTGATGTCTATAAAAATCAGGGAAATATTGTTCAGGAAAAAAGACTAGCTATTATTGTAAGTGGCAGATGCGGACATAATCATGAAGATTTTTCAAGAAAGCTTGATGGTAACTACCTAAATAAGATTTTGAACTTAGATCACGATACCTTAATCTTTGATATCGAAGAGATATCAAGGGAAAACTTAAAAACAAAAAAAAGAGAAAAGATCTATTATGCTGAGATTTCTTTGGAAGAGGTACCGGATACTATCTTTACAGGTTCCAAAAAAAATAGAAATTCAACAAGCTTTATAAAATATAATCCTGTTTCTGAATATCCTTCAAGTGTAAGAGACTTTTCTTTTTCTATTAAGAATCTTGATAAGTACAATAATGTAATATCTATTATCGATAACTTTGATAATGAAAATCTTAAAGATTCTTTTATTTTTGATTTTTATTTAAATGAAAAACTTGGAGAAATAAAAGTTGGAGTAAGGCTTATTTTTCAATCAACTTTAAAAACTCTTTCAGATGAGGATATCTCAAAAAGCATTATTAAACTTCTAGAGCCAATAATAAATTTGGAGGGAGTTACTGTACCCGGATTAGAATTAAAGTAGTTCAACATGACTATTATCATTAAAAGAATGTAAAATGTCAGTGTTAATAGTTATATAAAATGATTTTCAAAAAAAACACTTTAATTTTGAGTATATCTCTTCTCTCAATGTTTTCTGTTGCCCAAAAAGTTGATCCAGTTTTGCTTTCTCAGCTATCTATAGATGAAATTGAAACTGCCAGAGAAGTATTAGAGTCTCAAAAAATTATAGAGCCTGAAAATCAATTTATGCCTGAGATTAATGAATCTCTTATAAACATAAGAAAAACAGATGATGCGTCCTCTTCGAACAAATTTGGGTATGATTTTTTTTCTACAATGCCGACATCCCTTTCTGCAGTTGGAGATCTTCCTCTTCCAGCAGATTATAGAATCTCCCTCAGGGATCAATTAAGAGTGATTCTTTCTGGATCAAGAGATCAGATTTTTAATCTGAGTGTTAACCTGGATGGAACTATTCTATTTCCTGAACTTGGCTCAATATATGTCGTAGGCTTAACCTTTGAGGATGTCAAAAATAAGCTATCAAATTTGATAAATCAGTCATATATTGGGGTAAATATTGATATCTCTCTCAAAAATTTAAGTGCCAAAAAAGTAACAATCGTTGGTGCAGTTAAAACTCCTGGAACATATTTAGTAAACCCATTTAGTACCATCACTGGAGCGTTAGCATATTCTGGAGGAATTTCAGAAATTGGATCGCTGAGAGATATTAAGTTAATTAGGAATAATGGAACAGTCTTCTCATTTGATCTCTATGATTTGCTAATAAAAGGAGATAGATCTAATGATTTAACGATTGAAGCAGGAGACACAATCTTAATTGATGCAGCCTCACAATTCATTGAGATAAAGGGCGCAGTCAATCGTCCCTCAATATATGAGGTTCTAGATGGCGAAGAAGTCGGTGATATCTTGGATTTTGCTCTAGGATTTACGCAAACTGCAAATAAGTCGAATATTTCTATTTCTTACCTTGATTTAGATAATGCATCAATCGAAACTAAGACCAAGGTAAACTTAAGCCAAGAACTGAATAATGTTTTGGTTGTAGATGTTTTCAATTATTTGAATGAAAATAATTTAAGCTTGAGTATATCAGGTGCTGTTGAAGAACCAGGATTTTATAGTATTGAGAAATATAAAGATTTAAATGATTTAATTGAAGATTTAAAGTTTATTGATGTTTATCCGTGGATGGCTGTCTTAGAACAATTTGATGATGATAATTTAATTAATTCAACTATTCTATTTAGTCTAAATGATAGGAGTACTTATCAATCAATAAAATTGCTCCCAAATTCTAAATTATATTTTGCAAACATTGAAGAAAAGTCTTTTAGTGTGGGAGAAACCGCAAAAAGATTAATAAGCGAATATTCATTAAAATTAAATCATAAAAATGCTTCATACGAATTGCCAGTAATAGGTAAATATTCTGTTGAATCGTTTATTGATTTATTAGGTCTAGATATGAGTGATGTTGATGAAGAGGCTATATATATAAGTCCATTAGACAGCATCACTATTAATGATAGTTATAAAAATATGGATTTTATTGCAAAGAAATATAATACGGTCTCACTAAGATCACCAGTAAATGATTTAATAAGTGTGAAAATTGATGGCGCAATAGACTATCCAGGATTTTATACTCTTAAAACAGATAGCACTCTGCAAGATTTATATGAATTGGTAGGAGATTTTAAAACAGAAGCCTTCTTAGAAGGAGTAGTTCTCAAAAGAAAATCTGTTAGAGATCGTCAGTTAAAAGCCATTGAAGATGCTGAGGCTACAATTAATAAGACAATCTTTTATTCTATGCAACAAAGAGATGATATTGGTGATATTTCAATGCTAGCTGCTTTAGCTGAATCCATAGAACCAGAAAATCTTGGAAGAATTGCTGGAGACTTTTCTCCACTATCGCCATCTATCAATAATATGATATTAGTCGATGGAGACACCATAGTTATTCCAAAGATATCTAATGTTGTAAACATAATTGGTGCAGTCCTAAACCCTATTGCATTCGAGTATTCAGATGATTTAAGAATTCAATCAGCAATAGCTAATGCGGGAGGTTATCAATCTTATGCTGATAAAAGAAGAGTTTATATAATAAGAGCGAATGGCCTCGTTGAAAAATTATCTAGAAATATTTTCCAAGGCAATTATAGACTTCAGCCAGGTGATACCATTGTTGTTCCTAGAAAGATTAATCCAAATAGCTCAGTAGTTCAGAGTTTGGCGCCTATTATGCAAATCCTATCTGATCTTTCATTTTCTGCGGCTGCTCTTGACAATCTAACTAATAACTAAAATTTAGGATGAGAAAATATTTCTCTTTCTTTTTAATACTAAGTTTTTTTACCCATAAATCTCTCTCAGATAGTCTTACCTATAACACCTTCAATAATCATGGTGTTGTAGGCTTAATTAATATGCCTACAGCAAGATTTTATAAAGAATCTATATATGGTGCTACTTTGTATAATGGCGATCCTGACCAAAAAATAACACTAACATCTTATCCTTTTGATTGGATGGAGGCCTCATTCTTTTATATGAATATTGAAGATGAGCAGTTATGCAGAACTAATATACAGGGTGACAGATTCTGTCAAGGCTATAAAGATAAGGGGTTTAATTTTAAAATTAGACTGAAAAAAGAAGGCATTTTGCCTGCTATAGCAATTGGTATTAATGATATTGCAGGCAATGGATTTTATAGCTCTGAATATATCATTGGAAGTTATGGAATAAACAATTTAGATCTTCATTTTGGCTTAAGTTGGGGGCAATTAAATGGCTCGAATAGTAGTTTTAAAAATCCATTTGGTTATATAAGCGAAGATTTTTTTAACAGAAAAGATAATCTTGATGGTAGCGGAGGGCAATTTCAGCCATCAAGATATTTTTCTGGGGAAGAGTCATCACCATTTTTTGGCTTCGCTTACGCAGCAAATAATAAGATTTTGGTCAAATTTGAAACTGATAATACAGTAACTCCTGGAAAAGTAGGTTATGAAAAAGCAAAAAGTAACTACTCGTTTGGTATTGATTATTTGGTAAATAATAACCTTACTATTGGAATTGCAAATGAAAGGGATACACATCTATCCTTAAGATTTGTTTATAAAAATAACCCAAAAGAAAGCAGGCCTCGATATCAATATAAGAAGTCTAATCATAAAGAAAGTGACACCAAATATGTAAAGCTTATAAGGAATCTTAACGAAAATGGGATTAGCGTAAATAAGATTTTTGAAGATTCAAATCAAATAGGCCTTCAAATGAATCAATTTATCCATCCTAATATAGATATTATTGATGAAATAATTAGAAGAGCTTCAATCGACGCTGGGATTGAAAAGCCAGTAAAAAAAGATCTTAGGATCGCAGATCTAAAAGCCAAAACTGAATATGATGAAACTTTTGAGGAAAGTGCAAATTTAGTATATCAAAAACGATATAAGAAGAAATTCAACAGCAGTACTAGGTTATCGCTTAGACCTTTCTTAGCCTCTAGAGAAGAGTTTTTTAAGGGAGCTCTTTTAATTGAAAATAATGCTGAGTATGTTTTTGGAGAGAACTTCTTTTTTTCTTCTAATCTAAAATACTCAATAGCTGATAATTTTAATGACCTAACTATTCCTCCAGTAGATACATATCCTGCACAAGTCAGATCAGATATAAAAGACTATTTAAGAAACCTTGGGGACGAAATTGTAATTGGTAGAGCTCAGTTTGACTATCACCTTACTCCTAAAAAGAATCATCATCTAATGCTCACTGCTGGAATTTTAGAGGAAATGTTTAATGGTATTGGATTTGAGTATCTCTATTTCAATCAAGGTACAAACTTTGCGGTCGGATTTGAGGTATTTGATGTTCAAAAAAGAGACTATGAAATGCGTTTTGGGACATTAGATTATAAAAATATCTCATCTCACTTGAATTTATATTATCGGAATTATGGAAGAATACCCTTTGATACAAAAATTTCATTTGGAGAATATCTTGCTGGTGATGAAGGTCTTACTTTAGATTTTTCAAGAACTTTTTCAAATGGAACAAAATTTGGTGTTTTTGCTTCTTTCACCGATGTTTCAAGTGAGCAATTTGGAGAGGGTAGCTTTGATAAAGGAATTTACTTTAACATACCTGTATTTGGTAATTATATTAATTACTCCTGGAGACCTTTGACTAAAGACCCTGGTGCCAAATTAGTAAGAAAAAACACATTGTATGATTTGCTAGTAAGGTTTAAACCAATAAATTGATGATATGTATTTTATATGAACATTTTTATAAAAATATTGTTTTTAAATCAACTTTTATGCATAATCATTATTTAGAGGAGACTCCACATATGAAACGTTTATTAGTTCTATCTTTACTTGCATTTGCTGTATCACCTGGTGGTGCTGTTGCTAATGAATCGGTATCTGACGAAAGGATATCTGAAATCTCTCAAAGACTTGAAAGTTATAACACTGATTCTCTAATCGAAAGACGAGATTTTCTAGTTTCATACCAAGAAGGTGATGATGAAACTGATAGTAATGGAGTTCCTGCAGGATCTGCTTCAGAGAGATCCTTAGAAATTTCAATAATCGAA
>CEWG01109562.1_pt1 | contig 22731 bp, 6 predicted proteins | sample 361411 | NCBI WGS metagenome assembly CEWG01 (sample SAMEA2622173, study PRJEB7988) | marine metagenome | biome: marine biome (ENVO:00000447); feature: surface water layer (ENVO:00002042); material: "saline water (ENVO:00002010), including plankton (ENVO:xxxxxxxx)" | depth 5 m | reverse complement strand
GAATATTCATATTCAAGGAACTGATCTTCAAGACTTGCAGCAATCTTTGTATCTGCTTGACCGTTATTATTAGCAGGTGCAATAACATTACCATTAGTATCAAGGTTTTGGAAACCAGGAAATAGTTCAAATACCTTATCAATTTCATCTGAATCAGATCTTTGGAGTCTATAAAGAACTCTTATATCTGCAGATGCTGGTCTGAATGCAGCAAATAGAACTTTCAATGATGTTGCAGGGTTCTCTAATTTGATTACCTTTGTTAGATACAAGTTATTATGTGGATCATCTAGAGTATTGACTCTACTATCAGTTGAGTAATTTTCTACGGGTGAGTTTACCCTTGAAGATTCAGTTAGAACTGAACTCTTGAATACATCAACAACTGGAGATACATTCTCGTCATCTGTACTGAATACCATATCAAATGTAAATGATTTAGATCCAGGTAATGCAGTCATCTGTGCATCTTCATTGACCTTAGACGCAACCATTCTTGGATCAGGGAATGTTGTTTCACCCACTAGAGAAACAGGTGAGTATCCTTTGTCTGAGAATGAAGTTTCATTACCACTTACACTTGTAGCAGCAGTAGTTCTTACAGTTGCATCTATAGAAGTTCCTTCTGGTAGACTGTGTGCAATATTAGGTTCAAGAGACTCGAACTGTATGTTTGCAGATGCCCTACCTCTATTTCCACCACCATTCTTATCCTTAGTAAAGACAGTAGAACCAGTAAGTTTCACAACATAAGAATCAAGTGTTATATTATCTTGTATGCTAGATGTAGCATTAGTCAATGCATGTTCTGTATTGATCTTACGAAGAGATACACCTGATAGTTCATATTTCTGAACTGGAGTATCTATTTCATGTGTCTTAGCAAATGAATCATCAACACCTCTAGTAATTGTGCCAGTTAGTTGGTTGGTTCCAACAGTAGTGTATTTGATTATTTCATCTCCAATAAGAGCATAACCAGGATTACTTGCTGATACTTGAGCACCCTCAAAGAAGTTGAATCCTAAACTACTACCAACACTTACTGAACTTGTAACACTCTGAGCATATCCAACAGTTAGTTTAGTTGGTACACTATCACCAGTAATATTATCAATATCAACTCTGTTACTGATGGAATGGTTTCCATGATTAGGATGAGTTACTCTGAAATGTAATCCATCATATTGATCTGTATTTGTTACAACTGTGCTAGGTTTGATATTAGGAAGTGTAACTCCATCAGATATAATTGTATTTGTAGTATCAAACGTGCCCTCACAGTTAGTAAGAATAAGTGAGTTAGCTGCTGTAGTGACACCAACTGTCAAGACTAGATTTTGTCCAAGACCTTTAGATCCAAGTGCAGCAGTAAGCGTATCACCAACCTGATATCCAGTTCCTGTATTGTCACCCTTGACAGTAGCACCAGTGATAGCACCAGATGAAACAGTCACAACACCAACTGCACCAGAACCGCTACCTGTGGAGGTTACAAAGTTTACTGTGTTATAATTACCATCCTCATACCCTGTACCAGCATTCGTGACTGACAATGTGTTTGCAGCCTGTCCAAGATGTGCTAACTTATCAGCAACTACCCCACGAGCAGAAGCGTTAGAAGTCTGTGTAATTACAGAACCAACGTCAGCACCTGTAGTTGCGATGGAAGAAGTTAGACCTACAGTCACCCTCTTCGCATATGTCTCTATTGGGTTCTCAGGTAAGTTATTTCTAGAACCAAAGTTACTCAACTGAGGATTATACATCCTAAGTGTGCCAGGATCAAGTACAAATTTTGCCTTATATGAAACATACTTCATATCCTCCAACTGTGATGGAGTCCATGTTCCAGCAGTCTGACCTTTGAATAGAGATCCAATAGTAGGTTGTTTAGTAACAATAACCTTACCTAACTCAGATTCAGTTGATGTAGTAATATCTGCTTCACCAATTTGACAGATCCATTGGTTATATTCAGATGTTGCAGTGGCAGTAACAAATGCATATTCACCTGTTGGTAAGTATATTGGTGAATCGAATGTGAATTTAGTTGGTACAGATGCATCTTCTGATACATTGACCTGATCAGGGTCTAATATTACTAGTCCATTCTTTACTACGTTCCTTGATGGATATCCATTGACAACATCCACAACAGTTAATTGTAGTGGTATTGTTTCTGACCTACTCTGGAAGAACATATCAACTGATGTCATAAAGATACCAGGTGATTCTTCTACTTGGAATGTCTGTGCTAATGGGTCATCATCACTTTCAAACTCAGTAAGAATCGGTTGGATGATAGTAACTGTATTATCAATGATTTCAGTTATCTCAATAATAACTGGAGGTGGTATAACTGGTGGAGCAGGTTCTACTCTCTCAAGACTTGTCTCGGTAATAAGTGTTCCTTCCGAAAAATGATCAGCAGCAGCACGAGAGAAGTTTAGAGCAGGTACTTGATCAGATGGTAATAAACTTGTCAATAGAGCAGTGTTAGTACCGTTCTTAACAAAATTAGGTGGAAGATAATACGAACCAATAACAGCCCCGTAGTCATCAGTAATCAATCTTATTTGACTTATCTCTGCTTCTGCACCACTAGTCTCACCAACCAATTTCATACCAACAGTAACAAATCCAAAAAAGTTAGCATCTGATTTTTGAGAAAGTGAAGCAGTATCAATGTTTAGAACTGTTGTAGTTTCTGAATATGAGGATGATAATCCAACATTAGGAGTATATGGGTTGTTTGGATATACAATCGTTGGACTAGCAAAAGGACCATCTTTGTGGTTTGGTGCTGCTAATCTAAATCTTATATCAATTCCTTGACTTTCATTCTGAGCAGAAACTGCATATCCATTTACAGTCTCACCTGTTTGGAATGCACCTTGTATAGGTGTTACTTCTAGTAATTTTGGTATAGTACGGTTCTCAATATCCAACATATCATTACCTGCAAACATGTTGAAATGATTAGTACCTGGCTTGAGTCTTGTACCAATAAACTGAATGTTCTGTTCCCTCATATCAGGAATAGACTCTTCAGTTGTAATGATATCGTTAGAGAAACCTATACCATCATCTTGTATAATAAATTGATTTTCTATAAAGATATCTGATTCAGGATTTAGTGTAAGATTACCTCTCCAACTTCTCATCATATATGGGTTGACGTTCTCAACTCTAGTTGCAAATGGTTGAGATCTTTCAATTACCTCTTCATAATTCAGAGTTACAAGATCACCTGTTTTTCTGATATTAGGTGAGTTTAGGTCTTCGGCATATCTTGGATCAACAGTAAGATCTGGAGTTCCATTAGTTCCAACAATAGCACCCGATCCAATAAGAAGATCGATACTATCCTTTTTCTTTCTTGAAACTAACTTACCATCATCGATATCATATTTCAAGAATGGAACAGTCTTATCTGCCACATTGAAATCATTGAAAGGATCAACAACAAAACCATTCTTGAATCTATCAAGACCTGTAGTTGGGTCAGTAATAACAAGACTCTCAGTTGCAGCTTCTAGTAATGATAAGGAAGTAGTCTCCTCAAGATTCTCAATACGAGTCTCAAGTTTACCAATATCCTTCATTGTATAACGTCTATTAGCACGGAAAGTAATCGTTACATCCTTTGTAGCATCATAGACATATGGTTTATAATCAATTCTAGCTAGTTCAAATGCATTACTAATAGCTTCTGGTTCAACTGGTTTTACTGCAGGTGTACCTTGTTGTACAGTGAATTTTCCATTCCTATTGATAAACAATCTATCAATTCTACCTAGGTAATGATTGTAATCAAAGTTTATATTCTCATCAGATACGAGAACAGAAGGTGCTTGACCTCCACCAGTGAATACTCTTGACTCAAATTCAAATGGTGATTTAGTTCCAGAATAAGAAGCAACTCTAGGTCTCAAATCTACAACATCAGTGTTAGGTATATTCTGGAATGCTGGAACAGTATCAAAGTTATCTTTAGTGTAACTACTTGCAGTTATTAAATCACCAGAATCTTCTGAATTGATTACGTAATGATCAAAGTAAACCTTCAACTGTCCTTGTGGTTCTGGGAAATCTTGCTTTCTAACCAATCTACCAAAGTCATAATATTCGTTTCTCTGTCCAGTGTCTAATACGAAGTTCTTTCTAATGTTCTTATCACCTGGCGTAGAAGATGCTAGAATAGTTCTTACACCACTTTCTTGGAAAGTAACTTCTTCATTTACTTTGAAGGTATTATTATTTTTGTATAGTACTTCAACTGCGTTTGTACCACTTCTAGCAAGAACCTTTACAGCACCACCAGAACTCTTACCTATACCAATCTCACCTAAAATTAGATCAGTATTATTAGCATTAGGACCATTATAAGATCCAAGAATCATTGTTGGAACAGTAGGAGTTCCAGTTCCTGATGACTCAAACACAGCAGCAACTGATACTACATCAGGTACACCTAGAGATATTTCTCTATCTTGAACTCTCAAACCATATACTCCACTAGGAGTTAGACCATCTGTAATAGATGTGCTGACACCAGAAAAGTTACGGTTAGAACCTGTAATGACAGTAGTTGCTTCTCTTATAAGTTGTTTCTGCTTAGACTTGACCTTAGATTTCTGCTGTGTGCTATGTACAATCATATTAGTCTGACTAGCAGTAAGACCAGATATAGTTGCACCCTTACCTCCATTAGTCAAAGCAAATTGATCTGATGTTAATGTTTCTACATCACCAGTTGAATATACAACAGTATACCTTTCCTCATCAAATGGAGAATATACCAAATCAGTTCCTGTCAGTGTTGGTAAATCCATCTGACCAGAACTATTAGTTGCTTGACCTGTATTTTCTACTCTAATTGATATGGTAGATTCAGTAAGATCTACAGACTCTGTATTAGTGTTAGGTAAAGGTGCATATAAGAATCCACTCTTAGATGCTTTCATTTTACCTGCAAGAATCTTCAGATCACTAACAGTAGTAGTAGAACTAGGTAGTGCCTTATGACATATACCTGAAATTGTATGTGGAGCAGCAACTACAGTAATATTATTATTTGTAGGACTAATAGCACTTACAACGTTGAATGTTACATCAGTTTGCCCACCACGTTTATATGAAATAACATCCCCTACCTTGAAGTTCTTTACCCATCCAGTTGTACCACTAGTAACAACACCACCACTGGTTATACTGAATGAACGTCCTGTAAGATCTTTCTTACTCTCTAAAACTATATCTGCAGCAAATGTTCTACTAGCAGCAGTAGATCTTACCGACTTCACATCATTGATACTAAACTCAGTAACCTCAGTAATAACTCTACCATCTAGTGTGCCATTGACTTTGATCTGTTCATCTTTCGCAAACTGACCAGAAACCTGATGCAATGTGACAGTTGTAGAACTGACTGCAGTGCGAAGATAACCTCTAGCACCAGTACGTGCACCCTCAATTACAGCAGGTAATGGAATAGTTGCTGTTTGATTTATTGTTAACTTTGTATCAGTCTGAATATCAAATAAGTATAATTCAAAAACACTTGTGTCACCAGTGTATCCAGCATTCTGTAATTTGTAATCATATACTCTTGCACGTCCTATAGAATCCCCTGCTTCAGTTGCTTGGTTAGAAGCTAGTCTTGCACTACGAAGATCTATAAAGTCTGATGTAGCAGCATTCAACTTGATCTGAGCAGCATTTAGTACATGGTTTACTCTTATCTTATTACCTGCTTCAAACGGAATAGCAGATGACTCAACAAGAGCAGTAGTTCTTGGTTTTTCAATATCTACAAAATGAGAACCATATGAGTTACATTCATATCCCTTGACGTATGCTTTACCTGGACCTACACGAATACACATCAAATCTTTAGAAGGGGTATTACCTTCGTTAGTTTTTGATCCAGTGAAAAATGCACCAAATACAGAATGCCTATCGTTTAGAGATTCTTTTGCTTCTAAATCAAACTTTGTAACGTAATAGTTTCCACTCTCATCAAATGTTCTACGAGCAAATTCTTTTGCTAACTCTCCATAAAGAGTTTTATCAATTATTTTCTTAGTGCCACCATTCTCTAATCTCTGTAATTCAATAAATGTTTCATCTTGGAAATCATCTATATCTTTCTTACTAAGAACTAGAGTAATCTTTAGTCTATCTGCACCAGGTGCAGTAAAGTTAGAGAACCCAGAAGCATTATCATATAAAGTATCATCATCTACAGCAGTTATAATCTCTTCTTTTACATTGAATCCTACTCTGTATGATGGTGCATTATCATACTGATCTAGTATTACAGTTTCAGGTGATACTTCAATAAATGCTCCACGAGCAAACCATACACCTCTCGTAATTGAGAATGCAGATCCTACGGATGAAGCATTAGAGTTTATAGCAGTAGCAAAATCAGATCCACTTGTTATGGTTGTTGATCCATAAGTGAAATCTGCTAGTGTTAATAGATTTTCTCCATCAAGAAATTGATCATTCAAATAATCATCAGATGTCTTTTCATACTTGATGAATAAAGTTGTATTACTTGTTACAGACTCAGTAGAAGGTATTACTTTTACTACTTTAGCAGTGATACCAGATGTCTTACCCCTTATACTTAAACCAATTAGTTTATCAAAGTACAGTTCTACAGGAACACCAAAAAATGTAGACTCTACTTTTACTGAAGTGTATTGGTTATCATATTTGAAATAACCAGGAATCACCATTGATCCCTCTCGGAAAATATGTTTACCGAATTGTTCAACCTGTCCCTGTAGGATAGATTGTAGTGTTGTTAGTTCCCGTGCTTGTACGGGTGTGCCAGGTTTGAAGAGGACTCGATTATAATTTTTTGACGAATCGAAATCATCAAAGTATGGACTGACATTAAGGTTGGTGTTCTGTGGCATTGTATCAGAATTCTAAGATGATTTTAATATCTTCTCTTTGGTTTGTTGCTCTTGTCACTTCAGGTCTGTTATCAATGTAAATGATGTTACCAGAGTATTTTTTAATCTCTGGGTTTGCCAATCCATTTGTATAGGATTGCCCAAAGTAGTATGTTCTTGAGTTGACAGTGGTTGAAACGCCAGTAAAACCAGTATCAATTGGTAATGTTGCTGTACCTGTTGTAGTAGTAACAGTTACATTAGTATTACCACCCGCACCTGGTGATGACGTGAATTTATTTAGACGGTATCCATAGGTAGGTTTACTGCCTGTACTTGTATCCAACGCAAGGGATCTGTCTTGCCAATACTGTAAAGTTTTAGTTACCGAATCATATCCAATAATCTTACCGATTGCAGTTGATCCGATTCCAATAGTTTGTGTTATATCACCGTCAGTTGCAACACTCATACTGGTTGCAGCAACACCTGCAAGACGTAAACCAAAAACTCCTGATGCACTAGCAGCAGTAAGTTGGTTACTTGTACCAAATATTTGAGGATTTTCGACAATACCAATACGAGCAAACTGGTTTCCTGTTGGGAAATCAGGGTTTGTCACATCAGCATTTTCTATTCTTGAGTATATAAGAACCTTGTTTGCACCTAGTTCTCTATAGATATCAGCACCATGACCGCCTGGTGGTGGTACGATCACAGAGAAAGATGCTCCGCTACCTGTTACAACACTGTCAAGATCTAGAGTTCCAAAACTATATCCTGTTCCACCGTTAGTAACTTGAACTGAATCTGGTTTACCGTTGATGAATGTAACAGATGCTAATCCATCTTGCCCATCACCTTTGATGGGCACATTGTTTTTCGTACCATTGAATTGATACGCTGCAGAAGATGTATTCTCTACAACAATTTGTTCTATCTTACCATCAACAGCAGCATTCCGTACATCTGCTACATCAGTATTGGTTGCCCAATCATCTGGCACTGGTATATAATCAGCACTATCAAATTTGATAATATCACTTGGTTTTATAGTATAAAGATACTTCCAAACATAACCATCACTTTCTAATCTAGGTTGTAGATCAGTGTGAACTGGTTCCTGTAGTGATATAATGCCTTTACCACTATTTGATGGAGCAGCTCCATTGAAAATACACTCATAGACTCTATAGTCCTTATTCATTACATAGAAATTAGAACCATATAAACTTGTAGAGCTTGTCTGCTTACTCAAGTTATTGATACTAATGTCTTGACGATACATCTCGTATATCGTCCCTGTTGTCCATGTAATCTTTTTGATAACTCGTAGTACGTCAGTACTATTAATCTTTTTGGCAGATATTAGGGTGTCGTAGATATTATCGTAATTATCGAAATTATCGATAGGTGATGGCGTATTAGTGTTCCAATCGGAAGCAACATCTGTTGCATTTGGTAGTCCAATAAAAACATAATAGCTGTTATCACTTGTCGAAATTCCGCTTACGAAATTAGTCGCATTCAAAACCCTAATCTGATCCGTGATGACGGCTGGCATTATTTTGAAACTTTTTGTTTATTTATGTGTAATCTTGAAGTAACTTAGTAGATCTTACTATATGAGCCGCAGTTGATAGTCCAGTTAGACCATTTTGCGTATTCGTAGTAAAGGCAAAACCAACAGTACCTGTATTAAATTTAGTCCAACTATAGGAGCCATAATAAGCACCCACACCTGAAGTCAATCCTGTAAAGTTCAACCCATGACCTGATTCAATCTCAACGTGGACTCTCATCGTTTGACCAGAACCCACCTGTGCAATATGACTTACCTGATAGACACCATCAAGGAATTGTGTTGCAATTCCAACTGTTTCGTGGTTTGTGCCAATACCAGATTTGACAGTTACACCTGAACCTACATTTGATCTAGTGACAACAAAGTAATCTCCAGTAGAGATACCAGTTTTAGTTAGACCACCATACTGATTCTCTCTCAAAGGAGAATCCAAAGGTATATAGAACTCAAATTGGATTCCTTTTGTTGTTGAACCTATTCCAACAATAGAACCAGAATCACCGCTAACGGTAACAGTAGATTTTTCTACTATCGGATTAGTAAATCCAGTGGTACCAAAACCAATATTATTTTTCTCTCCATCTATTATCCTAATTGTAAACTCATTGGTATCAGGTGCTTCTGCTTTTGAGAATATCAATGAACCAGCATCAGCATATACTGCAGTATCATTAACACCAACATCTGTTATTATTCTTGCAGCAGGGAATACTCTACCACCATAGATATCTCTTGCTTTACTTACCCTAATACCATCAACAAAGAGATCATCTCTTTGCTTGCACCAAGTAACAGGTCTCTTAGGATCAACAATATTTGTGATTCCTTGATTCTTGTAAAGTGTAGTTTGAAGAGTATCCCTTGAAACTATTTCTCTAACAATTCTCTTATCTTGTGCTACTATATTCTTCATCTGTGGTGAAGACATTATCTGTAAACTATCACCCTTCTTGATTTCTTGTATAGCAGTATCTGATGCTATATCAGCATCTGTTCCTCTATAGAATAGAACTTGTAATTTAGATCCAAACTTAGGTGCTTCAGTAAATTTGATTTGTGTACCACCAGTAAACTCGTATGCTGTAACTGGTTTCTGTAATACATCATCTAAGAAGATCAATAGTACATCATCTAAACTAATTGGCGAACCAGCATCTTTCTCTATACTGATTGCCTTATTATTTTCTTTTAGTGTGAATTGGGTTTTCTTACCATCAAACTCACTAGAAAAATCATCTAGAATTTGCAACTTACCAAATACCCATGCAGCAAACTCATCATCTTGAGTTTCTTTTACAGTAAATTGTATTGCTTCAAAGTTAGTTCCAGCACTAGAATCTGTTGGTATACCTGCAACAGATAATTTCTCTCCTACAGTATATCCATATCCAGTATTTGTTATAACGATATCCTCTACACTACTACCAGCACCAATCTTGACTGTAACAGATGCACCAATACCTGTGCTACTACTAGTAAGTTTTAGATCATCATATGCATATGGCGAATCAATGACTACTTGTGGTACGTCTGTAAATGTATAACCTACACCTGGCGTACCATCCATGAAGATCTTTTTGATACTTCCGTCTTGTATTGAGAATGTACCTGCAGCACCTGTTGTGGGATTACCACCTCTAATCTCTACTCTAAATTGTGTTTGATCTGATCTATATCCTGTTCCAGTAAATCCAAGAGCAACTGTGATAGTTCCAAAACCAGATACTACAGCAGTTCCTATTCCAGTCTGTAGTGGTTGATATCCAAAACCATTTGTATTGTTTATGCCAGCAATAATACCTTTTCTAGGTAACCTATTAGCATTTACATTTGAATCACTATATACCTCATTAAAACCAGCAATAGCATTACCAGTAAATGTTACTGATGTGATGCCAGGTGAAGGAGAGTCTACAAATTCATAATCAATATCTGGTTTCTGGAATATATTGTTTATCAATACGGCACCAAAATCGGTGCTAATTCCAATAGTATTAGCATTATCCTTTTTCAGAGTAAAGGTTTTACCAATACCAGTAAATTGATCAGAAACATCATCAAACACATTATTACCAGTATAATCACTTCTTATAAACGATCTTCCTTGGAATGAACTACCTTTAAGCACATCAGCAAATAAAAGATTATGAGTTCCTATACCAGCACTTGTTAAATCAATCTTATTTCCTAAAAGAGCATCTGCTCTATCTGCAGCAAAAGAGAAATTATTTGGAGCATTCTTTATCAAGAAATAATCAGCATTACCACTCAAAGGAGTTGGTGGATTGAGTGATCTAAGTTTTACTTTATCACCTGTACTAATCAATTCTGTTAGAACAGTAAAATTATCATTAGCAATGTCAAAGTTTGCAGAACTTACACCAACAGTTTGTCTATTACCACCATAAGGAACATCTGCAAAATGTATAGTGTCATTGATAATATTGTAGTCACCATATACCTTTTGGATAGCATCTCCAACAGCATGTGTTTCTTGTGTTGTTCCTAACCACGCTCTATCAACCAATACATTGTTGGCAACTCCACCAAATCCAACTGTTTGGATTCTCATCACTTCATTACCAATTTTTATCAAATCAAATCTCTCATATCCTAGAGCATCAGTGAATAAAACTTCTCTATTTGGTATGGCAGCTGCTAATGTTGTTCCTCCATCAATTCTAGGATATAACGGTGATTGAATTATATTATCAAGAGAGATAATACATTTAGAATTTTGCTTTATGGCAGAAAAAGTATGAGTACTTCCAGAACCTACAGTTGTCAATCCTATGGGTGAATTTGATATTGCTAATGCTTTTGATGCAGCAACTTTGAAATGATCTTCATCTACTTTGATTACGAATACTTCATTTGGTAATGTAGTTGCAGCACCTACACCATTGACACCATGCTGTATACCAATTTGACCACTTCCAGCTTCATCTGTATATGTTATCTTTTCACCTGTTACATAAAAATGATTTTTTATGGTAAATTCATTTGATCCAAGCAATAGAACATTAGTATCTGCTCCTGAAAATGAATGAGCAAAAATAGGATCTCCTTTATGAGTCAACTTGAATTTCTTCAAGAAAGACTCACCCTCAGAATTAAATACCTTATTCAGTGACGATAGTTGAAACATTAGATCGTGAAGGTTACGTTAGAAGCGATAGCATCGGGTTTGTCTATAATAATTTCAGATACTCTTACCACATATGCTTTGTTTGCTAGTGGAGTAAATCTAAGTTGTGAACTTGTACCTGCTACAAGCATATCTGTAGCACGAATATCACGTTTAGGATCATCAGCAGTGGATAAATTATTGTATTTTGAATAGTTGCTATTACCAGCGTAACAGTTTGATGCAACTATAAAGACAGAATATTTATCGTCCGTTGTATTATGTATTTCCACATGGTATCTGGCAGATGTATAAGAATTGAAACTCTTAGATGATATAATGTTTGCAACAGGTGATCCAGTAGCAACTATGGTTGTTTTATTTCCATCTAACTTAGCATCACCAACCTCAATACCTGTGAGAGGTATTCCTGTACCAGCAACAGTTGTGGCAACACCAACAACTGATGTAAGAGTTGAGACTGTTACTGCTTTATTAGCAGGTGCTGTGAAATTGAGTTTCAATACGTTGCTAGTAACAGTGGGAAGGAATGTTCCACAATCTGTTCCAGCATCCATAGTACCAAAGTTAGTATACTGTAAGTTATTAGCACCATCTACTAAGAATGTGTACTCATCGATTTCTTTCTCACCAGTTATCTTAGCAGCAACTGTAATAGATCCAGACTTGAACTTAGTTGAATCAATATCAAGAACACTCTTTGTAGCAGGTGAAGCAGAAGAAGGTATAGCAGAAGTAACACCAACCTTCTTGAGGTTTCCGTGAGATGTTAGACCTGTACCAACAGCATCACCCATAACTTCCTTATAGAAAGTAATATCATAAGTGTAGACATTATTGAATGGTGTGAAGTTTACAGAACAAACACCACCATTAGCGGAAGCAGAAAACTCACCTAAGTCAAAGGCATCAGAAACTTCTGAATAGGTGTTCATAAATCCTATGGTGCCATCATGTGAAACAACAAACTCTGAATACTGAGTGATGTTGTAACTTATTCCTAATGAAGTATCAAGAACAACCTGTGCATAATACTTGATGGCAGTTACAGTGCCCATATCAAACTGATCAATTTCTATAGTTTGAATTAGATCAGGATCATTATAAAAGTCTGGACTAATATCATCTATTTCTAGAACTCTATTAGATCTACACAATATAGAATCACCTGCTCTGAATGAGTTAAATACTATCTCATTACTCAGTGATTGTAATGAATCAGTATTTTCATGTACAAGGTCATGGTGATGCTTACAATCAATATCTGAATATGAGTTTATCAATACAACATTATCTGTAGCAGTAGAAGTACCAACCTGAACACTAGCACCAGCACCAACAGGTTCTGAATTGATTAGTAGATCAGAGTGTTTCTTGAATCCAGCAATATGTGCCAGTGAATCAACTGGTTCACTCCAAGAAGATATACCAACAAAACTCTTCAGTGAATATGCAAAGTTTTGATAGTAATCATTATCTTGTACTCTTTGATAGAACTCACTAAGTTTACCAGTATCTTTCTCCCATCCAAATCTTTTCTCTATCGTACTATCAACTTCAAAGTGACCTCCATAATCATCCATTGATTCAATAGTACCACCAGCAAGAGAATATCTACCTCTTACTTTATCTCCTGTATTCAATCCAACTAAACTACTTACACGTAAAACACTTAGTTTCTTACCATTTCCTGTAATAACATTGACATCATCAGTCAATGGTTCACCATCTAAGAATTGACCCTCACGTAGATTTAGTTTGAACTTAGCAATATCTCTATCATTAGATACAGATCCAAACTTCTGAAAATCATGGAAACCAGGATCATTATCTACAGCATAAGTCAGTGTAGCAGAATCAATTTGTCCAAAGGCAGTATTGACACCTGTTAGCACAAAACTCTTGTACTCATGATCTGCAGAGTTGAAACCTAGTCCAGAACTTACACCAACATTCTCAACAAATACCTTATCACCTACAGCAAATGGTAATGGATTTGTTGTAGTAAATCCTGTAAGTGGTGTCTGTAATTTTAGAGTCACATTTGGAGCAGAATATGTTGCACTTACAATACCAACTCCATTACTGTTATCTACAGCAAATAATTCACTATCACCACTTGCTAAATTACCACCTCTAGTAATAATTTTAACCGAACCAACTGCACCCCCATTTAGTTCTACTGAGAACTTAGCATCTTCACTAGTAGTATTTGTTTTACTGTTATATACAACCAAATTAGGTGGTGTAATATACTTCTTACCAGTAGATGTTATAGCAACACTATCTACAGCAAAGTTATCTTTCAAGAATACTACCTGTGACACTTCTGCCTCTGGTCTTAGTGTTTTATCTGAAGGATAGTCATATCCAAAATCAAGAATTCGTACATTACTCAAAGCACCAATATTTGATCCAAATGAAGAGAATGACGCAGATGATCCAGTTGTAGATGCTACTGAAATATTTGGAAGATCTTCATATGAAACTCCTCCAGATGTTAGTCTTACTTTACCAACTGCACCTGTTACATTCTTAGATGTAGTTCTACAAGTCAATTGAGAAATACTGGTGTATCCTACTCTTTCTGGTTTATCGAATATATTGAATTCGTATGTATTAGCAGTAACACTAGTAATACTATGTCTACCTGTGTACTTACTTGTATTGACTATAATTTTAGAATAATCAACAATATCCTTATTGATCTCTATAACATCAGTTCCTTGAATAGTTGATAACTTGTAGTATAGAACTGATGGAACTTGTTCTGTAAAATGTACTCTTGTCTTACCACCAGTAATACCTGGTTGTATTGGAGTAGTAACTTCTATAGCAGATACACCAGATCCAACAAACTGTTTTTGATAGTCTTGATCTAAGAAAAATTCTAACTTCTTATCTGCAAGAGTATTACTTGATGTATCAAACTCTAAAGTATCACCTATGGTAACATTTAGAGGTGGGTTGACAGAAGAACCTATACTTACAAACCTTGTAACAGAATTGTAAGTCATAGTCACTGCACTGGTAGCAGAAGAAACAACTGTAAGATCTATGACATCATCAGGTCTTAGAGTATGGTTCTCTTTCGTAGTTACTGCAACACCAACCATCTCAATGGTTCCTGTTATAGCACCTCTATTTGTCTTGAAGAAGTGAGTATTACCAATACCAGTGTTAGTGTCAAACATAACACGTTGTAGATCAGATCCAATACCACTCTGCGTAGTAACAATACCAATAGTATCGTTAGTAAGAACCTGAACAAAAACTTCAGAAGGTAACGGTGCTTTGAATCCAGCACTGACATCTTTCATAGCAGGTGTCTGGTATGTTAATGATGTACCAGCACCAGGCGAGTATGTAAGTCTCTCACCCTGTCTAAATTGATTAGGTATAAAGATAGACCTTGTAGGTATATTCTTCGCTTGAGACCTTACTGTGATTGTATGAGCAATGCCAGGTCCGAATGTTAATCCTATACCAACATCATTAGCAGCATCAAAGTAGGTAACAATGTCCTTTACAGTGTCTCCTTCAAATTTATTTTGTAGGTCATACGTAAACTCTTTCTCTAACCTTACAATATTAGATCCGAATGTATGTGCAGCAGCAACTGTACCGTTTTGTGCTCTTAGTAATTGTAATTTATTATTGAAAATATCAAAACCAAAAATCTTCAATTGCTCTGAATTGATAAGAACAATATCATCTATTTCAAATTTCTTTGCCTTAGTTACATCAGGTAGATACTCACTCAATAATATGCTAGTGGTTGCACCAACAGCATCCATAGTAACCCCTAAACCAGTTCTAACATCTTTCGATTGTATTCTTGTGATTGCCTGTAATCCAGTATGAGTATCTGTTGATATACCAGATATTTTCACAAATGATTGATTTGATATACCATGAGGAGTGGTAGTAAATCCAGTAACTCTACCACCACCACCTTCAGTAGTAAGAACTACATCATTAAAAGTTGTGATTTGGGTTGAGAACGAATCTATCTTTGGAGCAACTACTTCAACAACATCACCTATAGCACCAAAACCATCAGTATCAGTGTTATCAAATACTAGTTTGTCACCAACGTTATAATTATTACCACCATCAATAATATTGACTTTCTCTATAGAACCATCACTTATACCTAAGACTCTTGCATTGATCAATGTATTTTTTGATCCATTAGAAACGAACTCATACTCAGGAATATTATATGAATTAGTATTTCTTACAAGACCTAACATGATAGGATCTAACTTTTGATTAGTATCCTCATCAATATTATATTCATCTAATTTTGAATGATAACTATCACCTACAATATATGGAAACTCAGGTTTTCTGACACCATTGAAAGGATCTGATGGGTTGGAAGTTACATTTGCATTGACAGTTGTATAGTATGCATATACACCGTTTGGATATTCTGGTGTAGCAGCAAATCTACCGTTATGTTCATCCAGATCTCCAAAACCTTCGCTATATGTAAAGTCTTCTACAAAGAATCCAGCAGGGAACTTAGATATACTAGGACCATCAGATCTTGCACCAGATAACCTTCTATAACTTGACTTTATGTACTTGAGTGAACCATCTACAATTGCATAAGGACCGTAGATAGGATTTCCATCATAAGCATATCCCAAGATAGGAGAATGTGTTAGTCCAACATCACCTTTGAAGTCTCTAAGTTTTCTTGGAACATAATAGTTTACATATGGGTTGCCATTGTCTTTTGCAATCTCATAGAATCCATCATCATCTTTGACATCTCCAAATTTAGCATATCTTTCAACCTGATTTACAGTCCATGTCTTGATTTTACTAGAGAATATAGAATCTTTACCTGGCGTTCTAGCAACACATGTTGTACCTCCTTGGGTATATCCTATACCCTTATCAATCATATTAATACCTGTTATCTTACCACCAGCAATTATAGCCTTTGCTTTAGCACCTGTGCCATCACCAGTTATAATAATATCTGGAGTGCTGAAGAAATTCTCACCACCATTTTTCAACACTATCTGATCAATTTGTCCATTAGATATGAGTGGTTGTAGATATGCATCTTTACCAATCACAATATCTACAGTAGGTACTAGTTTATCATTGATAACAGTAGATCCATAACCAGTGCCACCAGATTCTACATGTACTCCAATAATATTACCTCGTATAATTGGAGTTGCTGATGCAGCAGATGTTGTTATTCCTTGTCTACCATCTATCTCAATTGATATAGGAGGATCTTGGAATGTATGATTACCAGCACCAGAATTTGCTATAGTTACTAGATCCGATAAATCTTTTTTGGTTGATAATCTAAATGAGTCATCATCTACCTTATTAACAAAATATTCTGTATTATTTGTTAAGTTTCCAGCAGCACTAGCAGCAGAATACTTAACAATTTCTCCAGAATCAAAACCATGACTAGGAATATTGATAGTATCAATGTGGTGATTTATAGCAGATGAAGGAATAGTAAGACTTCTATTTTTGACTGTACCACCATTTACAACAAGAACCTTATCAACTATTTGTCTTCTATCTGTAGTTGTAAACTTCTGAATACCTCCACCATTTGAAGTGAATGGAACTGAATTTATACCAGCAAGAGCACTAGCCTCAGTCTCTGCTAGATGAATACTAAAATCATCTAACTTGATAACAAAATAAGGTGCAGAATCTACTAAGTTACCTGGTGTTATTCCAATACCTATTTCTGTGGTTCCACCAGATGAATATATTATCTTCTCACCATTCTTGAATCCATGAGGAGTTGTGAACACACATCTATCAGTATGTGTATTGACAACACCACCAGATGAAGTACTATCAAACTCAACCTCTTGTGGTTGAATTTTCATCTTTGCTTCTATTATAACGTCTTTACTATTACCACCAATGAAATTGACATTAGGAATCTCTTCATAATCAAGTCCCTTACTATCAACTAAAACTTCTGTTATTGTACCTTCAACTTGTGTTGTACATACTGCAGAAGTCACTCCAGTAGTATGTCCATCCTGTACAATAGACAAAGTAGGTGGATTGACTATATCATATCCTGAACCTTGATTCAATACTTCTACAGAAAGTAGAGGACCATGATAAACTTTATCAGTTGATTTATATGAATATGCTTCTACACCATTAGCAAATAATCCTACTGATCCTTGAACGGTATTTGTCTTTGTATCTCCAAACTCAGGTTTCTTGAATCTTCTAAGAATCTTCTGTGCACCAAGATCAGTGCCATAAACGACCTGTGGGGTCAATGTATGAGTTGATACACCTATTATATCATCAGCGTCAAATACGTTGATAAACTTCCCTCTACGAACGTTATCTGGAGAGTATGCTAAAGACAGGGTATTGATGTCATGTGATTTGACATAGTATGGAACATTATCATCTAAATTCGATAAAGTTCCTATACCTGAAACATACGAATATACAACTAAGTCACCATCATTGAGATTATGATTAGGTGATGTTAGTTTAGTTGTAGTTGCTGCAACACCAATATTATTGAATGTTCTTATTCGTTTCTGTGGATCAATATCCCAATGAGGTAAACTGTTAGATGCGACATATACCTCGTCACCATTAGAATAACTGTTTTGTACATCAGCAGTAAACCCAAGTTGGGTTTTTATATTTCTTCTGATAAAATATGTTTCATTAGGATTTAAAACAACAGTACTAACTTCTATCTCGTTATCTGATATAATATCTGTGATGGTACCTGCTGACACTGCATCATTAAGATCTACAACGTCAATCTTGTCACCAGCAAATAAATCATGTGGTTGGTTTAGTGTAAATCTATAATTGCCAGGTGCAATAGTATTGATTCCACGAAGACCATACTTAGATGCAGTGTTATGAATAAAGGTTGTCCATCTAGGATCTTTTTGTTTCTTACCTAAACTCTTTACATTGATACTACTCTCTTCTTGTTGATTTATAGCTGTTCCAACAAAATTATTAAGAACACCTAAGACATTTAGATTTACTCTCTTAGTAAGATCACCGTTCGCATATGAATATGCAAATAGACCAGCAGTTACAGTTGATCCTATACCACAAGGTGATGTTATACTAGAAACACCTAAGAACTGTGTATAATTCTTGTCAGTGTAAGTAAATGTTCTATCCTCAAAACTTAGTGTGCCACTGTCTTCAAATCCAACAGTAGAGTCAACATTGAGAATATTTCCTGATGCAGGTGTGCTCTTTGTTAGGAAGGTTTTACCTGCTTGCTCAAATTTACCAATAGTTGTTCCTTTAGATAAAGCAACCTTATAATATTTTTTTCCACCAATAAGACAAAGTTCTACACTGTAGATAGATCCACTAGTTTGTATAGGTGTAGTGTCCTGTATTAGACTCTGACCTTCAATTAGTAATGGATCACCACTTACTACATCACATACTAAAACATCATTTACAATATAATCCGCATCTGATGGTCTTACTAAAAACTTAGATGGTTGAATCATCTCAACTGGTTCACCATACAGTGCACCAAATAATATCTTGAATGCTTCTTCTGTACCTTTAGACTTATAGAAATCTTTTGCTTGTCTAATGAAGTTAGACTGGTTCAACTCCTCGTTTAGAGGTCTCTCAGAGAAACCTGGTAAGAATTGTACCTTGAGTTTCTTTAGAAACTCCTTTAGAAATATATTACTAAGATTTGTTACCCTTGATTCTGTTTGATGTGTTCCAATACCTGTTCTAGTAAATGTAAGGTATTCTGGAGCATTAGTCCTACTATTTTTCTCTATACCACTAAAACCCCTAACACAACCTGTGAAAGAAGTAGATGTAATACCAGTATAAGTTATTATCTCATCATTTATCTTTAGTAGACCCCATTGCCTAGGCCAACCTTTCGTAGAATCAACATTTATCGTATCAACAAAACCATTTGCATAAGAAGTCGTGGATGTAAATCCAATCAACATCTCATTATTAAGAAAATCAAGACTCTTATACTCAACAAGATTATCAGCAATATCAACTGCACCGCCTTGAAACTCTTGAGAATAATAGTATTGTTTTAGAAATTCACCAAAGAAAGGATTTTCAGAATCAATATACTGAGGTATTTGACTCTGAATTATTTCGTTGATCTTAACTTTTGTAAATGATGTTGTGATCATTAGTATCCGTATCCACTACTGCTGCTTGAGGAAGATGATGAAGAAGATGTCGATGATGATGATGATGATGATGTTGTTGATGACATCGTTGATGAACTATCTATCGGAGTTGACGAGAAGGTTCCTCCCAAACTTTGCTCAAGTGTGTCGTAAATAACATCATGTGGTGTTGATACGTGAACAGCACCAACCATTTTTTTACCTGTATTTGGATGAAAGTGGAATGCACCGTAGTAAGGTTGTCCATTTACATATCCAACCAGTGTGCCACTAGATGTGCTTGTTATAATATCACCTCTTACTTTTGTACCGTTACTGTAACTAGATTGAATATTGAATCTAGTACCAGATGTATTAGCACCCGAAGCGATAGAGTCTTCTCTCATAAAGAAATTGCTATTAGCAACAGAAAATTGTAAATACAACTCTTTTCTTCCAAGAACATCATTTGATTCAGGTATTGCTTGAACTTCAACAATGTTATTTGGTTTTAAGGTGCTGGTTATATTAGCAGTATTGATAAGGACTTCACCCTTTTTATAATCAACAGTTCCAAAGGTATTTGAAAGTACCTTTGCTGTGTTATCAGCTTGAAGACTGAATAAGAATATGTTACCCTTATCTGTTCCCTCTATACGTTTATCAGAGAAATAAACAGTATCAGATATACCGCTTACAGTAAATCCAGTAGATTTGATGTTATAAGAATCTGCTCCTATATGGAATTCATTCTCATAACATATTTCATATTGTGTAAATTGATTGATCTTTGCAAATAAATCTTTCCTCATTCTTACAGTAGTAATGTTTGAGGTGATTGTAGTGCTTACATTATCAATAAGTGAAAGAACTTTACTGTATTTGAATCTGCCACCAAATTTATTCAATTCAGGTCCAGATGCAAACGATGTTAATGAATTGATAACATCAGTTTTCATATTCTCAGGATCTCCTACAAAGTTTGCATTGTAGTAGACGTAACTATCAATTTCTACATATAAGAACTTCAAGTCAACCATAGTAGGTAGAATACCTGCTACTGAATAGTTCTTTAGAGAACTAAGTATTTGTTTCTTAGTGAAATCAGATAAGAATGATCCATTCTTAGGTTTAGCAGCAATGTAAACCTGACCATACCTAGGAGGAGTGAGTTCCTCACCACCAAAAGCACTTATAGATTCTATATTGGGATATACAGAAGGTACAATTGCTTCGTAATCACTTGCAGTAACTGCTCTATGTTGTGTTGAGTATAACCTAGGAGCATAGTATCTAATACTCTGCAAATTCTCTATATCGTCACCATTTTCACTAACATAGTTGGGAATGATGGTTGCAGTAAAATCGCTTATTGTTGCATCGTTCTCATCAGACAATGTACCAGTAAATGATAGACGTGAGACACCATTACCATCCTTTCCGTTAGTCTTGATGTATGTAACATCAACAACATTACCATTGGTTAGTTTTTTACCGAATATACCATCACCAAATAAGACTTCATATTTCTCATCAGTTGTTTCCTGAATCAAATAGATCTTAGATGTAGACGTAATACCAAGTATATTATCAACTAACGCATATTCTTCAATTGTTGTGCTTGAGGCATTTTCTCTTACGTTGACACGTATAGTTGAGGTATCAATACCATCGTTAGGTAAAATGAACCTCTGATTCGGTTTAGATTCATCGATAACAAATGTATTGGACAAAAATTGTCCTTGAAATACCCTAAGGATACCTTGTGCTTCACCATTAAGTGCAGTTCCAGTAACCTGTTCGGGTATAGAAAAGACGTAGTTTATATTGTCAACATTACCATTACCAATAATACCTGGTTCAAATTTTAGAACAGTGGTGTCTGCAGGTAAATCAGATATGTTATAACTGACATCTGTTATTGCTGCTCTTCTTGACCTAGGAACATATCCTATATTTCTTGCTAATGATACTACATTCTCTCTCAAAGTTGCACTGTCAATGAAAGTCTCATTGACAACCATGTTGGTGTTGTATGCTGTACTATATGAGTTGTATGCTAATAGATTGATCAATACGGACAGATTAGATCCCTCAAAGTCCATATCAGTGAAATTAGAGTTTTCTCTGATATAATCTTTGATGGAACTTTTTATATCCTCAAAATTTAAGTTTGTAAATTGTTGCAGTGCCATTATAATCTTGTTGGTTCGAGTATAAAGTTGACGGTTTGTGTTGGTGACGATAAACCAACAATATCGTATTCTATGCTTATATCCAAAGCATTATCATCAGGAGTTGCCTGAACACCTATTCCTGTCAATCTGACTCTGGGTTCATGGTTAGTGATAGTTAGTTCTATCTCTGTTCTTATAGGATCTACAAAATCTGAGGTTGCAAGTTCAAATAAAGAACCCTCAATCCTAGTACCAATCAACCTATTGAAGAATATTTCACCTATCTGTATGCGTACCAAATTTTGCACAGCCCGCTTTATAGCGTCCTCATTTTTCAAGACAAGTATATCGTTAGTAACAGGATGTCTTTTGAAGGATAAAGAAATATCCTTAAAACCCCTTGAAAATGTTTGTGCTGGCACCAGTTTCCAGAATCTTGGTATATTTATTATTTATTGCTGAATTTAATAGTCATCTTCATGACCGAGATACTTTACTTCTACGGTATCTGGATGAGGGTAACCACTGGAGTAAAATTCATCTGCTAGTTCTTGAGTGATATCTAGCATCTCATCTTCATCTATTCCTTCTCTAATGATTACTCCCTCAACGTAGATATTATACAAATCGTGCATCGTTGAGATAGACATTTTTTATCTATCTATAAAATCCTTGTCTTTTCGTGTCCTACTCTTGCTTTAGGGTCACACCATATTTCATAACCTGCTTTTATTGCATC
>CEWG01049259.1_pt1 | contig 22745 bp, 16 predicted proteins | sample 361411 | NCBI WGS metagenome assembly CEWG01 (sample SAMEA2622173, study PRJEB7988) | marine metagenome | biome: marine biome (ENVO:00000447); feature: surface water layer (ENVO:00002042); material: "saline water (ENVO:00002010), including plankton (ENVO:xxxxxxxx)" | depth 5 m | reverse complement strand
GATTTTCAGTCCATTGCTCTACCACCTGAGCTATAGCACCAACAAAAATTTAGCTGCAAATTTAATTGTTTTTTTGATTTGAAGGAAAATTTTAACTAAATCCTTGTTTAGAGATCAATTTTTATAATTTTGAAAAAATTTTTTTTTGAAACTCATTATAGACATAGGAAATACAAAAACTAAAATTGCTATATTTAGTGAAAAACAAATTGTATCTAAAAAAATTATTGAGCAATGTACTTTTGAATTAGTGAAAGAGTTTGTTTCTGATCAAGAAATAAAATTGTCAATTATAAGTTCTGTAAAAGATCTTGATCAGGATATTTTAAATATTGCTAATTTTTATAAGTCAGTTTTATTAAATTATAAGACTCCCCTTCCTTTTAAAAATTTATATAAAACTCCTAAAACCTTAGGCAACGATAGAATTGCTTTAGTTACAGCGGCAAATTTTCTATATAAAAACAAAGATGTTATAATAATTGATGCAGGGACATGCATAACAATAGATTTTTTAAATAAAAATGCTGAGTATTTAGGAGGTCGAATTTCACCAGGGTTAAGCATGAGATTTCGATCATTAAATACTTTCACGGACAAATTGCCGTTAAATAAATTAGAAAAAAGCACTAGTTTTTTTGGTAATGATACAGATTCTGCTATAAATTCCGGAGTTCAACGCGGAGTTTTAAGTGAGTTAGACCAAATTATATATGAGTATAATGAACTTAATCCTAATGCAATTGTAATATTATGCGGAGGAGATGCTTTTTACTTGCAAAAGGAATTAAAAAGCACCATATTTGTAAATCAAAATTTAGTGTTAATTGGATTAAATGAAATATTAGATTACAATGAGTAGAATATTATTTATTTTCTTTTTTTCTTTATTTAGTATAAATATAGTTAATGCTCAAATTTCTACAACATCTCCATATTCAAGATTTGGACTAGGAGATATTAATTATGGCTCATTACCAGAATTTAATTCCTTGGGGGGTGCCGTGGTTGCCCACAGTAATCCTTTTATTGTTAATCCATCTAATCCTGCTTCATACACTAGCATTGGGCCAAATTCTTTTTTGCTTTCAACAGGGGGTTGGCATCAAACTACAAGTATAATGAATAATACTAGTTCACAGATTGCAAATAATAATGGCTTTAGCCATTTTGTATTAGGATTTCCATTAAATAAAAATATGGCCGCAAGTTTAGGTATGTTGCCATTTAGTAGTATAGGATATTCTATGAGTACTGCAGTTGTTGATGCAAATGATACAACACACAATGCAATTGCCAATTATTATGGTGATGGAGGTATAAGTAAGATATATTTTGGAGGAGCTTATAAAGTAACTGACAATCTTTCATTGGGTATAAATGCATCATTTTTATTTGGTGGATTAAACAGAAGAAAAAGCTTAGTTTATAATAATGAAGATTTTTTTAACAGTCGTTCAAATAGTAAAATAAATCTTAAAGGATATTATTATGAATTTGGATTTTTATATTCAAAAGAATTAACAAAAGGAACTTTTTCTTTTGGATTAACTACAAATAATAACTCTAAAATTAGAGGTAAGAAAACAGAGCTAATAGAATCTTTTGATTTTTCCGGTATTTTAGAAATCCCTAAAGACACTTTTGTTAATTCTGTTGAATGGGGAGATGTTATTTTACCCAAAAATTTGAAAGCCGGAATAGAATATAAAAATAAAAAATTGGTTTTTTTAGCTCAGTATAGTTTACAAAATTGGTCAGAATATAGTATGTTTAATGAATCTGATGACTTAGTTGATACTGAGAGTTATTCTGCAGGATTAAGATATACACCTGATTATAACTCAATAAATAGTTATTTAAAAAGATTAGATTATAATGTAGGTGTATCATTTAGAAACATTCCTTTACAATTTGAAAATAATCAGTTAGAGGAATTGGAGCTTACTTTTGGGTTAGGAATTCCGATTAAAAAATCTAGAACAAAATATAACTTATTCTGTGCTATTGGTCAAAGAGGCACCACAGAAAATAATTTATTAAAAGAAAAATTTATAAGGTTAGGATTAAGTGTTAATTTTGATGGGATTTGGTTTGTTAAACGTAAATATGATTAGTAAAATGAAAAAAAGAATTATCCTTTTAGTTATATCTATTATTATAAGTTTAGATGTTTATTCAATATGTTATAATGGTAATGGTATACAAAACTGCAAAGAAACAGATAGCATAAATAAACAAAAATGTATACAACTGGTTTCTGTTTTTACAGAATATTATAAGCAAAAAGATTTTGTTACAGCATATAAATCATGGTCATGGGTATTTAAAAATTGCCCTAAAAATTCAATAAATACATATAAATATGCTCCAAGAATTTTAAATGCTAAAATAAAAGAGGATAAGGAAAATAAGTCATTTTATGTCGACACATTGCTAATGGTTTTTGATCAAAGAATAGAGTGTTTTGGACAAAGAGGGTATGTTTTAGGACTTAAAGGATACGAATTATTGCGATTTGATAAATCCAAGGCACAAGAGGCATATACTTATTTGGAGGAATCCATAGAATTGGATCGAAATAGCTCTTCTGTACAGGCAGTAGAGGGTTATATGAAATCTCTAGTAATTTTGGAAAAATCGGCTTTGAAAACTAAACTAGATGTTATTGAGGGTTATGCTAAAGTTTCTGAAATTATTGATTACAATATTAATAATCAAACTAAAACTGCCAAAAATTTTATAAAAAAATCTGCAAAAATTGAAGATCTATTTACTCCATATGCAAATTGTGATGATTTAGAACAATTATTTTCTTCAAAATTTGATAAAACAACAAATGATTTAACTCTACTCAAAAAGATTTCTAAACTTCTAAAGTCAAAAAAATGTATGGACTCAGATTTGTTTTTTAATGTATCTTCAAGATTATATGAACTGGATCCTTCAGCCTCCTCTGCTAATTTAATGGCTAACATGTGCATTGCAAAGAGAAATTTTTCATTAGCTATTAAATATTCTAATGAAGCGATAAGTTTAGAAGAGGATGCTTCTAAAAAAGCTGATTATTATTTAACATTAGCTGATGCTTATCGTTATTCTGGCTCTTATTCATCTGCAAGAAACTCAATTTATAATGCACTTAAAATTCGAAGTGGTTGGGGTAAGGCATATGTGAGTTTAGGAAATACATACATTGCAGGCCTTAATCAATGTGGAGAAGAAGAGTTTTCAAAAAAGGCAGTATATTGGATTGCGGTTGATGCTTTTCAAAAAGCTTTATCAGATCCAGAGTTCAAAAAAATTGCGGCCAAACAAATTAGTATTTATTCTAGGTATTTCCCATCTATTGAGGAATGTTTTTTTAATGGCTTAACACCAAATGATGAATATAATGTTGGTTGTTGGATAAATAAAAAGACGATTATACGTACTAGTGACTAAATTATGCCAATCTTTTTTTTTATTTTACTTTTTTTTTCATGCGTCAACGATCCAAATATTGTAAAAGAATTTGTTGAGCAAGAAAATTATCCTGTTGAAGAGACAGAATATGCTGAAATTATAGTTACAGACAATGGTAATTTAAAAGTTAAAGCGTCTGCTAATTCTATAAAACGATATGATAATACTCAGCCTGCATTAATTTTAGAAGGAAATGTTAAAATTACATTTTATGATAACTCTAAAGTTGCGAATTCTTTTCTGTATTCAAATTATTTAGAAATTGACCAAAAAAATAATGTGATGATTGCAAGAGATAATGTTATATTAATTTCTAAAAACTCTGATAAATTAGAAACCGAGCAATTAACTTTTGATGAAAAAAATGAAAAAATTTATACTATACAGAAAGTAATTGTTACTACAAAGAAAGAGGTGATTCAAGGCGAGGGATTTGAGTCAAATCTAGATTTTTCACAGTATAAATTATCAATGATTCATGGTGTATTTGATATTAATTTAAGTTCTGATTAATTTTTTTTATATTTATCAATGCTTTTCACTACTGCAATTTTATCGTTATTATTTTCAGCTTTTTTTTCAGGTATTGAAATAGCATTCATTTCTGCTAATAAACTTCAACTTGAATTAGAAAAAAGTAAAAGTAAGTTTTCTTCAAAAATGCAAGCTTTTTTTTGTAAAAATGAATCTGATTTTATAACTACCATGCTTGTTGGAAACAATATATCTCTTGTGATTTATGGAATTACTATGACAAAAATTCTAACACCAAAGCTAGAAGTATTTGTGCATTCAGATTCTTTGTTATTATTATTTCAGACTTTAATTGCAACTATTATTGTGTTAGTTACAGCTGAGTTTTTACCAAAGGCAATTTTTAGAACATTTCCTAATCACATTATAAATATTTTTACTATTCCTATTTGGCTATTATTTATTTTTTTAAGACCTGCTGCTATTTTAATGTTTAAAATTTCAAATTTTTTACTTAAATATGTTTTAAATCAAAAAATACATAAAGATAGTCATGTTTTTGGTAAAAATGATCTTGATGATTTGTTAAGCAATGTAAAGTCTGTTGATGGTAATCATGAGCATAGAATAGAAGTTGAGATGTTACAAAATGCTTTGGATCTTTCAGAAAAAAGAGTTAGAGAGTGTATGGTCCCTAGAACTGAGATTATTGCAATTGATTTTAATACTTCATTAGAGTCAGTTAAGTCTAAGTTTGTATCAACTAAATTATCTAAACTTTTAGTTTTTAAAAATAATATTGATAATGTAGTAGGATACATACATTCATTTGATTTATTTAAACACCCTAAGAATATAAAGTCAATACTTTTACCATTACCTTTTGTGCCAGAAAGCATGAAAGCTATGGAGTTATTAAATGAATTTATAGATAATAATAAAGGTATTGCTGTTGTTGTTGATGAATTTGGTGGTACAGCTGGAATGATTACTATTGAGGATGTTACTGAAGAAATTGTAGGAGAAATAATTGATGAGCACGACAATGAAGAAATACAAGATCAAAAGATAAACGATAAAAATTTCATTTTACCTGGTAGGAGTTATGTGGAAGAAATCAATAAAAAATATACACTTACACTTCCTCAATCTGATGAATATGATACGATAGCAGGCTTGCTCTTGGATCATTTAGAGGATATTCCCAAAAAAGATGATGTAATCAAAATAGAAAATTTTACTTTTACAATTAGAGATGTAAATAAAACGAAGATACAAGAAGTAGAATTATTGATTGACTCCTCAATTTAATTGAGGACATAAGATATTTTTATATATAAGATAACAATTGTATATTCGCAATCCAAAAGAAAATATATGGCAACATTACAAAAGATTAGAGATAAGTCATGGTTATTGGTGACTGTAATTGGAGTGGCATTACTTGCATTTGTCTTTATGGATGGTGCGAGCTCTTTGTCTGGTGGCGGGTGTAATTCTGATCCCGTTGAAAATATTGGGAAAGTTGCAGGGATAGATATTTCTCAGGAAGATTTTGAAAAAAAATTAGCACAAATAGAGCGAAAGAAAAATATTTTAAATCAAACTTACAATGATGTTTCATTGCGAAATGAAGCTTGGGATGATAATGTCAAAAATATCATAATGGAAAAAGAGTTTGAAAAAATTGGACTTGATATTTCTGATGAAGAATGGGTGTTAAGAATTAAAGATAATAATAATGTTCATGAAATTTTAAATGCACTTTTTAAAGATTCTTCAGGTGTTTATAATGGAGAATTAGCTTGGGCTCAAATACAACAAATAAATATGCAGCCTGATGGAGACCCTAATAAAAGATTATGGAGGGATTGTGAAGAAATAATTTTATTTGATTGGAAATATGAAAAATATTTGACACTAATCGGTCAGTCTATGTATGCTACTTCTCATGAAGCAAAAGATAATTTATTGGACTCCATGCAAAATGCAATATTTGATTATGTAGCAATACCATATTCAGCTATTAATAATGAAGATATTACTGTAACCGATAATGATATTAAATCTTATTACTCAAAAAACAAAGGAAAATATAAAAAAGAAGCTTCTAATGATGTAGATCTTGTATTTTTCACTCCAGAACCTTCTAACTCTGATGATGAACGAGCTAAGTCTCTACTTTTGTCGGCAATTACAAAATTAGAAAATACAAATGAATATGTTGATTTTAGAACAAACCCTGATTACGCAAACTCTTATAACTATGTTTATAATACAGCTGAGATATCTGAAATTAAATGGCAAGAGATAATAAATAACGAGGCCTCCAGACAATTTCAAATGCTTGTTGATTTTCATGGTACACCACAAGCTTTACAAGCAGCTGCGGGAGCTCCTTTAGAAGATATAAGGATGCAGATTTTCAATAACTTTAACTTTACATTTGAAAATATTAGAAATCAAAAAAATGAAGCTAGAAAAGGTCTTAGTAGAGAACAATGGTCAGATTTATTTAATTCTGAAGAAGGAACAGTAATTGGACCATATTTAGTTAATGATGGGTTATATAGAATTGCTAAAAATGCTTCTGTTGAATTTCGTTCTGACTCAGTAGAAGTAAGACATATCATGATATCGCTCCCTTCAGCTGAACAGGCTGGCGAACAATATCCTCTTTTAGTTCAAAAAGCAGAAAAAGAAATTGATAGTATAAAGCTGTTAATCGAATCAGGAACTGATTTTTTTGCTGATCCTGTAGCCATGGACATTTCAGATGATATTATAACGAAACAACGAGGAGGAAATTTAGGATGGATTTCAGAATCAAGTACTATATTTACTGGATTTGGAGACGAAGCACAGAAATTTAATAATAGTTGTTTTGGAAATGAAAATGGGTCTTTGTTAAAACTTAAATCAGGCTATGGTTATCATTTAGTTCAAATAACCAATAAGAGTCCTTTAGTTAGAAAAGTTAAAATTGTTTATGCTGACAGTGAAGTAATAATTTCACAAGAAACAAAAGATAATTATTTGCTACAAGCTGCTAAGTTTAAGCAGGATTTATCTAAAAACAAGTCCAATTTGGATGAACTAGTTATGAAATATAATGGGTTAAAACGATCTGCAAAAGGAGTTAAATTTACAGATCAAGATATTCTAAATATTGATAAGTCTAGGCAAATTATACAGTGGCTATATAAAAATGAAACAGGATCTATTTCAGATATTTTAGAGCTTTATAATTCTAATAACGATATTGTTGTAGCTTATTTTGAAAAAAAACATCAAGATGGTTTTGACGCTTTAGAAGATGTAAAAGAACAGATAAAATCTTTAATAATCAAAGAGAAAAAAGCACTAAAAATTAAAGAAAGTATTAATAAAGAATCAGATTTAAATAATATTGCCAATATGTATTCAAGTAATGTTGTTACTGGAAAATCGGTTAAATTTAATACTTCAACAAAATTAGATTTTGGAACGGAGTTATCTTTTTCAGGACATGTGTTTGGTAATAAACTTAATACAATATCTTTACCAATTACAGGAAAACATGGTATATATGTAATTAACATAACTTCAATTGATAATATCTCATTTAATGATGAAGACGTCGTAAATAGAAAAGCCTTTATTAGAAAAAGTAGTGATTTTGCAGCGGATTATTCATACAATGCTATAAAAGATGTTGTTGAAATCATTGATCAGAGAATACTTTTCTACTAATTCATTAGTATAATTTTATCTTAATATTTGAAGGCGATACGAATCAAGATTTAAGAATACAAAAAGAAGTATTGTAAAACCTAATAATGATGACCCTCCATAACTTATAAAAGGTAAAGGAATTCCTATTACTGGAACTAGCCCTATAGTCATTCCTATATTTATAGTAAAGTGTATAAATAATATAGTGGCCACGCTGTAACCATATATTCTACTAAAATTTGATCTTTGCCTTTCCGCCAAGAAAAGTATTCTTAGTAGTAAGGAGGTGTAAAGTGAAATAAATAAAATAACACCAATAAATCCCCATTCTTCTCCAATGGTACAAAAAATAAAATCTGTACTTTGTTCGGGTACAAAATCAAAGCGAGTTTGAGTCCCATTTAAAAAACCCTTTCCAGAAAATCCGCCACTACCAATTGCAATTTTAGATTGTATCAAGTTGTAACCTGCTCCTTGTGGATCAATTTCCTTGCCTAATAAAACATTTATTCTTTTTTGCTGATAATCTGAAAGTATTTCATGAAAAATATAATTTACACTTGAAATAAAGAAAGAGGAAGTAATAAATATCGTTAATATTAATTTAGATAATTTTTTTCTTTTTATAAATATCATAAACATGATAACAGCAAATATGATCATGTATATATACAAGAAATTCTTAATGATAAGTGTTATTATAAATAATAATATTATTAATAAACCAAAAAGTAAAAAGTTTACTGACAAACCTTCTCTATAAAGGACAATCATAAAAGATGTAAAAACTAGTGCGCTACCTATATCATTTTGCAATATAATCAGTAAAAGTGGAATTATAAAAATTGCAAAGGTTTTTAGTTTATTTAAAAAGGAAATTTTCCTTATGTGTATTGTGTTATAATATTTGGCTAATGCTAATGCAGTTGTAAATTTTGCAAATTCAGCAGGTTGTAATTTAAAGTTTCCAATTTCAAACCAAGAACGAGCACCATTAGTTGCTACTCCATTAATTAAAACAATTATTAATAATAAAATGATTACAGAATAAATAGGATATGTTATAGAATAAAAAAATTTCCAATCAATAATTAATATTAAAAAAGCAATAAATATAGAAAACATAATAAAATAAATTTGTTTTCCATATCTTGAGTTTAAATCAATTGAGAAGTTTACATATTCATTATATTGAGATGCGTATATATTTATCCAGCCAAATATTATTAGAATCATATATAATAAAATGCTGGTTTTGTCGATATTGGCAAATATATTTTTAGCAACTCTCATAGAGTATTTATTTTGGAATTTAAAATAAAATTTTCTTGCGATTTGTTAGAAATATTTTTTTTCAGATATTTTTCTATTAACAGTGTTCCAATTGGAACAGCCCATTTGGATCCCCATCCACCATTTTCAACATATACTGCAATAGCAATCTTCGGATTTTCTTTAGGGGCAAATGCTATATAAATAGAATGATCATCCCCATGAGGATTCTGTGCGGTTCCTGTCTTACCACAGATTTCTATGTCATCTATACGACCATTTTTTGCAGTTCCTTCATTACCTTCTGTAACTTGATTCATTGCTTCAATAATTGGAGGAAAAAATTCTGGTTTTATAGTTGAAAATTTTTTAGTTGTAAAACTTGAATCAATTGTGTTTTCTCCTTCAATTTTTTTAATTATGTGAGGAGTATAATAAAACCCTTTATTAGCTATTATAGCAGTCAAATTTGCCATTTGAATAGGAGTTAGCAATAATTCTCCTTGACCAATAGCCATAGAGATTATAGTATTTGAATTCCAACTTCCTTTATATAATTTATTAAAATAAGATGATAACGGTAATCTACCTGGTGATCCAGATATAAAGTCGTTATTTAGATAATCGCCAATACCAAAGCTTCTTACATGTTTATACCAATTTTCATAAGCATCTTTTGAAGAGTTAAATTTTTTGAAATATTTATTGTATAGATTACAGAAATAAGTATTACAAGATATTTCAATACTTTTTGATAAATTTAGAGGTGATTTATGAGGGTGACAGCCAACATATTTTTTTTTTGAATACTCATATCCAATTCCATTATCACAAGAAAATATTGTATTTTGTTTAATAATACCTTCTTGTAAACCAATTAAACCATTAATAAGTTTAAAAATTGATCCAGGAGGGTATTCGGCTTGAATTGCTCTATTAAAAAGAGGTTTATCGATATCGTTTACAAGATCTTTATAATTAATTGATCTATCTCTTCCAATAAGAAGGTTGGGGTTATAGCTAGGAGAAGAAATCAAAGCTAGAATTTCTCCTGAATTAGGTTCGATTGCAACAATAGCTCCAACTTTATTTTTCATAAGTTTTTCTGCATAGTCCTGTAATTTAATTTCAATAGTAGTAGTAATTGATTTTCCATTTTTAGAACTTATATCAAATTCACCATTTTTAAATTTCCCTTGATCACGATTATGGACATCTACAAGTTTTATTGCTAGACCTTTGGTTCCTCTTAATTTTTTTTCATATGCACCTTCAACTCCAGAAACACCAAATAGATCTCCATTAGTATAATATGTATCATTTTTAGTTTGTACTGAACTTACTTCACTTAGATATCCAATTACGTGAGTCGCAGAGCTTGTAGAGTATTCACGCATAGTAATTTTCTTTAAATATAGTCCAGGAAAATCATATAATTGTTCGCCAATTTTACTAGCACTTTCTATATCGAGATGTTTGATAAATATACTTTCTTTATATGCTGAGTAATTTAAGGCTTTGGTATATTTTTCTAAATATGATGCTTTTGATATTTTTAAAAGGGCACATAATTTAACTGTATCAATAGTTTTTTTTTGAAATTCTATAGGAACGATAATCAAATCGTATGCTGGTACATTAGCTACGATTAGGTTGTGATTTCTATCAAAAATTAAACCTCTAACAGCGTCTTGTACTTCATAACGCAAAACATTATTATTCGCAGAAAATTTGTAGTTGTTACTTATGATTTGAATGTGAAATATTTTGAATAAAAAAATTAATACCACTAGAATAAATGAACTTGCAATAACTTTATATCTAAATGATTCTTTATTCATTTTTTTGTTGATTTCACAATTTCTAAAATTAGAATTAGAGCTAATGTTACTAGGCTACTTACAATTACTTTAATAATTATCTGAAAATTAAGACTTAAGTGTTCTAAAATGAATATTAATAAATGTTGAAATAAAATAACTAAAAAACTATATGTGATAAATGACTTTTTCCCAATTTTAGTTTGTGATATTTCATCATTTTCTGAAAGAATGTTATGAGGAATTGTAATTTTTATTAGATTATTTCTAACAAATGCTGTAAACACTGTAGCGGTAGAATGAAAACCAAGACTTCCATTAAATAAGTCTATCGATAAGCCCAAAAAAAATGAATAAATTAAAAGAACCCATTTTTCGTTTTTAACTGGCCAGCTTATAATTAGTGCAAGATAAAAATAAGGATTTATATAATTAAAGAATAAAACATCATTTAATATTAGTACTTGAATAAGTATAAAGACTGGTGCTAACTTAATATATTTCGTGTAGATTTTATTCATAAATTCCTTCTTCTAATAAATTTTGTTCCTCTATTCCGTTTTTATTTACAACATAAACATATTTTAAACTATTAAAATCCTCAAATAATTTTATTTTTATTTTATAAAATCCAGTTTCTTCTATTTTTTCAAAATTTTTAATTGTCCCAATATTAATTTTTTCAGGATAAATATTACTGTAACTATTTGTAATAATTGTGTCTCCATTTTTTATTGGAATATGTAATGGCAAATCATTAATCGATGCATATTGATAATCAAAACCTTCCCATGATAAAATTCCAGTCTGCATATTTTTTTTTAAAAATATCCCGACTGCAGATTTACTATGTAATAAGGAAATAATCAGCGCATAATTTTCACTTACTGAATAAATAACACCAATTACTCCTTTATTAGTAACTACTCCCATCCCCACATTTATACCATCTTTACTACCCTTATTAATTGTCAAAAAATTATTTCGTTTAAAAACAGACTTGTTTATTATTTTAGCTGGTGTGTAGTTAAAATTATTTTTGGCTACCAGATTTATTTCTGGGTAATATTCAGCCTTTTCAATAATTGAATGTAGTTTAGCATTTTCAGTAATAAGAAATTCGTTAATTTTTTTTAGCCCTATATATTCTGATATTGAATTTTTGTATTCAAAAAGGAAACCAGTATATTCAGTTGTTAGGTTAATTATTTTATTTGATTGATATTTATTATTTTTCAGTAGTAAAGAAATTGAGATTGCTTCTATTAACATAAATATCAATAGAAAGTGATTTATTTTTATAAATCTTAAAAGATTATGCATTAATATTATTTACTATCTCATTAAGAATGTATAACTATCAGTGTTTTTTAGAGAGATCCCAGTTCCTCTCGCTACGGCTCTTAGAGGGTCTTCTGCAACATATACAGGTAATTTTGTTTTTTTTGAAATTCTTTTATCTAATCCTCTTAACATAGACCCCCCACCTGTTAGGTATAATCCCTCGTTATATATGTCTGCAGATAATGCTGGAGGTGTATTAAATAATGCATTCATTATTGCTTCTTCAATTTGTTCAATTGAGTTATTTAATGCGCCTGCAATTTCTTTATATGTAACTATTACTTCTTTTGGGATTCCACTCATTAGGTCTCTTCCATGCACCGCATAGTTGGATGGAGGATCTTCTAATTCAGTAAGAGCTGATCCACAATGAATTTTAATATTCTCAGCCATAATATCTCCTATTGCAATATTATGTCTTGTTTTCATATAAGTTTGAATATTATTTGTGAATTCATCTCCAGCGACTCTAATAGATTTGTCACAAACGATTCCCCCAAGAGATATAACTGCAATTTCAGTAGTACCTCCACCAATATCAATGACCATATTTCCTTTTGGTTCAAGAACATCAATTCCTATTCCTATAGCTGCGGCCATTGGTTCGTGTATCAGCCAGACATCTTTAGCCCCTGCATGCTCAGCTGAATCTATTACAGCTCTTTTTTCTACTTCTGTTACTCCAGAAGGGATACATACAACCATTTTTAGTGCAGGAGAAAAGATACCTCCTTTCATTTTTAACATTTTAATAAATCCTCTTATCATTTGTTCTGAGGCTTGAAAATCAGCAATTACTCCATCTTTTAATGGTCGTAAAGTTTCAATTTCTTTATGTGTTTTTCCATGCATTTGTTGTGCTCTTTTACCAATGGCTACAACTTCACCTGTTCTAATATTTTTAGCTACAATAGAAGGCTGATCCACAACAACTTTGTCGTTATGAATAATTAATGTGTTTGCAGTTCCTAAATCGATTGCAATTGCTTCTTGCATGAAATCAAAAATTCCCATATATACTTAAGTTTAATGTTTAAAATGTCTTATACCCGTCATTACCATTGAAAGTTCATTTTTATCACAATAATCAATTGATAATTGATCTTTAATTGAGCCACCGGGTTGAATTACAGCTGAAATACCTGCTTCATGTGCAACTTTTACACAATCAGGAAATGGAAAAAATGCATCGGAAGCCATAACACTTCCATTTAAATTAAACCCAAATTTATTTGCTTTTTCTATAGCTTGCTTTAAGGCATCTATTCTTGAAGTTTGTCCTGTGCCACTAGCTAGTAATTGTCTGTTTTTCGCTAGTACAATAGTATTTGATTTTGTGTGTTTACAAATTTTTGATGCAAATTCTAAATCTTGAATTTCATTCTGAGTAGGCTTCTTTTTTGTTACATTTTTCATGTCAGAAAATGTGTCTGTTTTTAAATCTTTTTCTTGAACTAGTATTCCGTTTAATGCGGATCTAAATTGATTTTTGGGTAGATTAATTTGATTTTGAATCAAAATAATTCTATTCTTTTTTTCTTTCAATAGGGCTAAAGCTGTTTTTTCATATGAAGGGGCAATTAGCACTTCATAAAATAAATTATTTACTTCTTTTGCAGTTTCAAAATCTATTTCTTTATTAGTAATTAAAACACCTCCAAAAGCTGAACTAGGGTCTGCGGATAATGCTTCTTTCCATGCATTTAAAAGATTTGAATTAGTCGAAACACCACAAGCATTGTTATGTTTTAAAATTGCAAATGTTGTATCACTAAATTCTTTAATAAGATTAATTGCAGCATCAATATCAAGTAAATTATTATATGATATTTCTTTCCCATTTATTTTAGAAATTAATTTTTCAAGATTACCAAAAAAATAACCAGACTGATGAGGATTTTCTCCGTATCTTAAAGTTTTATTTTCACGTACACTTAGCTTTAATGTATCGAATTTGTTATTATTAAAATAGTTAAAGATATTTGAGTCATAATGTGATGAGACATTAAACGCAATTTTTGCAAATTCTTTTCTTTGGGATAAATCAGAACATGGTCCTTCATTTAATATACTTAAAAGTTCATTATAAAGTTTCATTTCTGAAACAACCAAAACGTCTTTATAATTCTTTGCGGCTGCTCGGATTAAAGATATACCTCCGATATCAATCTTTTCAATTATTTCAGATTCATTAGCTCCTGACTCTACTGTTTTTTCAAAAGGATATAGGTCAACAATAATTAGATCAAATTTAGGTATATCATATTTTTGTAATTGTTTTTCATCCTCAACGGTATCTCTTCTCGATAAAATTCCTCCAAATATTTTAGGGTGCAATGTTTTTACTCGACCTCCTAAAATAGAGGGGAATGTAGTAAGATTTTCAACAGCGGTCACATTTACTCCTTCTTTTTCTATAAATTCTTTTGTCCCTCCAGTTGAGAATATTTTTACTGATAATTCATTCAGTTTATGTATTATAGGGGATAGACCATCTTTATTGAAAACAGATATTAGTACATTTTTTATTTCTCTTTTGTTGGACATCTTTTACTTTATTGCAATTTTAACTAAATACCTTAGTATTATCAGTAGAAAAACTACTAAAAAAAGAGATTGTTAATAAATTTTTTTTTTTGTTGATTAAAATTAACTATTATAAATATTTTGGCAGGCTTTTAAAGCAACATATGCAGAATCAATAAATAAAATTTTTAGACATAATTTTTCTTTTATTTCTTTTATTTCGCAATGGTTATTATTGAGCTTTAAATAATTTAAAACTTTTTGAAATTCATTAGAATTGTAATAATTAAGTTGAGATTTTATTGGTAAAAAAGCTCGCATAGTATTTTCTTTTAATATAATTCTTTCAAATCCAATTTTTTTTGCAATCCATTTCAATCTTAAAATATTAAATAAATTTTCGACTTCATCTGGTATTTTACCAAATCTATCTTTAATTTTTATAGAAAAGTTATTAATATCTTTTTCATTTTCTGTGTTATTAATTTCTTTGTATAAGCTGAGTCTCTCATTTACGCTTGCCACATAATTATCAGGAATTAAAATTTGTAAATCTGTGTCAATTTGACAATCTTTAACATAAAATTTATCTTTTTTATCATTAAGTAAACTATCAAATTTTTCTTGTTTTAATTCTTCAATAGCTTCATTTAAAATTTTCTGATAAGTATCAAATCCAATATCATTTATAAAACCACTTTGGTCAGCTCCAAGCAAATCTCCCGCCCCCCTTATATCTAAATCTCTCATAGCAATTTTAAATCCACTTCCAAGAGTTGAGAATTGCTCTAGTGCATCAAGTCTTTTTCTGCTTTCCTGAGAAATAATATTAGTTGGAGGACTAATTAAATAACAAAAAGCTTTTTTGTTAGATCTTCCAACACGCCCTCTCATTTGGTGTAAGTCACTTAGACCAAAGTTTTGGGCATTATTAATTATTATTGTATTTGCATTTGGAATATCAACACCATTTTCGATAATTGTTGTGGATACTAAAACATCAAATTCCCCTTCAATAAATTCAATAATTAATTCTTCTAATTTAGACCCTTCCATTTGTCCATGTCCAATTTTAATTTTTGCTTCTGGGCATAAACCTTGTATTAAATTGCCAACCTCATTTATGTTTTCAATTCTATTGTGTACAAAATAAATTTGACCATTTCTTTGTATTTCATACATAATAGCCTCTCTTATTTTTTCATGACTCATATTGATTATGTTAGTCTCTACTGATTGTCTGTTTGGAGGAGGAGTATTTATTATCGAGAGGTCTCTTGCTCCTAGTAATGAGAACTGTAGAGTTCTTGGAATAGGAGTCGCACTTAATGTCAGTGTATCAATATTTTCTTTGATTATTTTTATTTTATCTTTAATATTTACACCAAATTTTTGTTCCTCATCAATGATTAATAAACCTAAATCTTTAAATATTACATCTTTACTAACTAATCTATGCGTTCCAATTATGATATCAATTTGCCCACTTGAAATTTTTTCAATAGTACTTTTTTGTTGTTTTTTTGATTTAAATCGACTTATATAGTCAATTGAGCAAGGGAATTCTCTAAGTCTTTTTTTTATTGTTTTAAAATGTTGCAAAGCAAGAATTGTTGTCGGTACTAGTATAGCTACTTGCTTGTTATCACAAACTGCTTTAAATGCTGCTCTGATAGCAACTTCTGTTTTACCAAATCCTACATCACCGCATACAAGTCGATCCATAGGATTATGATTTTCCATATCCTTTTTTATATCATTTGTAGCTTTAATTTGATCAGGGGTGTCTTCAAAAATAAAAGACGACTCTAATTCATGTTGTAAGTATGTATCTGAAGAAAAAGCAAAACCTTTTTTTATTTTTCTCTTGGCGTAAAGTTGAATAAGATTAAATGCAATTTGTTTAACTTTTGATTTTGTCTTTTCTTTTTTCTTCTTCCAAACATTAGAGCCTAGCTGATTAATTTTTGGTGTAACTCCTTCCTTTCCTGAGTATTTTGAAATTTTATGTAATGAATGTATGCTTGTGTAAAGAATATCACCATTTTGATATGTTAATTTTAAAACTTCCTGTTCTTTGTCATTAACTTTAATCTTATGCAACCCTTCATACTTACCTATTCCATAGTCTATGTGTATAACAAAATCACCAATTAATAAATTTGTTAATTGTTGAATTGTTATAGCTTTTTCTTTATTAAACTTAGTTCGTGTTTTATATTTATAATGTCTTTCAAATATTTCATGATCAGTATATATTGCTTTATTATTTGTATAATCAATATATCCTTGATGGAGAGTAAAATGGATACATTCGTATTTAATTTTTTCGTTCTGATCAAATATTGCTGTAAATCTTTTTTCTTGTTCTTCTGAAGAACATAAAATAATATTTTGAATTCCTTGCTTAGTATGTTTTTGCATTTCTTGTTTTAATAAATCAAATTGTTTATTAAATCTGGTAAGAAAATCCGTATCTAATTTAACTTCATGTTGTGGAGTGAAATAGGAATGACTATTACTTTCAATAACAGTAAATTTTTCTAATACTTTAACAAATTGTTCTTTACTTGTAAATAAAGGGTTTCTATCTATTTCTTTATCTTCTATTTTTTTAAAATAATTTTTTGTTGAGTTTAGCGTGTAATTAATATCATCTGCCCATACAATTGTTGTTTTTGGAAGATATTCTAAAAAGCAAATCTTTTTTTGTTGTATTTTTTCTAATTCTGTATTTGGAATAATTTTGACTTCCTTTTCATTTTGAATTGATAATTGATTATTTATTTTAAATGTTCTTATACTCTCAATAGTAGTATCAAAAAATTCTATTCTGTATGGGTTTTCATTAGAATATGAAAAAATATCAACAATTCCTCCCCTAATTGCGTATTGACCTGGCTCTAATATGAAATCAACTTTTACAAAATTCATTTCTTCTAAAATACTTGTAAGCTTATCTATTTGAAAATTATCTTTTACGTTTAGTTGTACACTTTTTTTTTGGAGTTCTTTTTGACTAATTACCTTTTCAATTACCGCTTCAGAATAAGTTACTATTATGGGATTTCTAGTACTATTTATTTTATTCAATACTTCAACTCTTAAAAGTGTATTTGCATTATCATTTTTTTTAATTTGATAATCTTTTTTAAACGATGCTGGAAAAAAATATATACTTTTATTTAATAAATTTTCAATATCATTTGCAAAATAAGAGGCGCTTTCTTTATCTTTTAAAATAAAAATATTAGGTTGGTTTTTTTTTAAAATTATTGAACTTGCTGTGTATGCAAGTGAAGAGCCTATGAAACCAGTAAGTTTGATTTTATTGAACTTTTTTTCAAGAGCATATTCTATATTACTGACTTGTTTTTGTTTGCTAACAGTCAGTGTGAAATTCTTTTTTACTAACAATTAAATTGATTTGATTTCATTCAACATATTTTGATACCAAGTGGTAGATACATTAAAAGGTTTGCCCCCCTTGATTCTATCAAAATTAATACAGCTTAATTTATTATTATTATCCTCATCATGACCAATAACTCCACTATTTCCTGCGAAAGCACTTTTTATCGCAAAATCAGCCATTTCAAAAATTAAATTTAAATCTTCTTGATTTGCTTTTGCAGATCTTACGAAGTAACCACTTTTTTGTACTAAAATTTTATTTGCATTAAGTTTTTGGCCCAATTCATTTGCGAACCAAATGCCTGGATTTATTTCGTCTAAACGAACATGTCCAAAAGCATCTCGAAGAATTTTTTTACCTGATTTTTCAGCTTCTTTAATTATTATATCTAAACCAGCTCCTTCACTTAAAAAAATATTTACACAATCATTCTCTTGCATAATTTTGTTTAGTCTTGAAATTTCTTGCGTTAAATTTATTTTTTCTTCAGGTAAAAACACTGCATGAATATCCCATTTTTTTTTAGATATTCCTATTTCTTTTATAAAATTGATTTTTTTTAATCTTTCTCTGTATTTAAATGCAGTTGCAGCAGTAAGCCATCCACAATTTCTACCCATAACTTCATGTATAATCAATTGCCTATCTGATGTAGTATTTTCATTAACAATATTTTCAAAGAAAATAGCTCCTTGTTCAGCAGCTGTCCACCCTCCTAATGTTTGTTTAATTGGAAACACATCATTATCTATTGTTTTAGGAAGCCCAACCACTGTTAGATTGTACTTGTTTTTTCTTAAATAATTAGATAAATCAGCTGCAGTTGTATTAGTATCATCTCCACCAATTGTATGTAATATTTTTACATTGTCTTTTTTTAATTGATTGGCAGCAATTTTCAACGGATTTTGTCCTTTTTTGATATAACCTTTTTTTATACAATCTTCTATGTTAGTTAGTTTAACTCTACTGTTTCCCAAAGGAGATCCTCCAAATTGATAGGTATTTTCAATATTATGTATCACTGAACTTGGAAAATTTATAGATTTACCAAGTAGTAACCCCTTATAGCCATTTAAGTATCCTATTATTTCAATATTAGAATAGTTTTTTAAATATTTTTGAGTTAATCTTCCAATTGTTGCAGATAGGCATGGAGCCAGACCTCCTGCTGTTAAAAATGCTATTTTCATATTTTTTCTTTACAGTGCAAATATCTAAAAAATTAAAGTAATACCTTTTAAAATAATCTTTACTTTGTATACTATTAATAATAAAATGTACAGAGTTTTTAAATTTGGAGGAGCATCGATTAAAGATGCTTCCAGTATTACTAATGTTAGTAAAATTTTAAAGTCATTTATTGAAGAAGATTTAGTAATTGTTTTTTCTGCAATAGGTAAGGTAACCAATATGCTTGAGAAAATAGTTGATGCATATTTTTACAATGAAGATGATCCATTTGCATTACTTAATGATACAAAACAGTTTCATTTAAATATTGTTAGTACCTTGTTTAATGAAAAACATTCAATTCATAACGATATAAATAATTTATTTGTAGAGATTGAATGGGTAATTGAAGATAAAGAAGTGAATGATGAATATTCTTATATATACGATCAAATTGTTTCTTTAGGGGAGTTTATTTCTACTAAAATATTAAGTGCTTATTTAAATGAATGTGGACTAGCACACAATCTTATTGATGCTCGTGATTTAATAAGAACAGATAATACATACCGAAACGCAAAAGTAGATTGGCAAAAAACTACTAATCTAATTAATTCTAATATTAAATCTAAATGGTGCATAACTCAAGGTTTTATAGGTTGTACATCTGAAAATTTTACAACTACTCTTGGTAGAGAGGGGAGTGATTTTACTGCAGCAATTCTAGCGTACGCTTTACAATCAAAAAACGTTGTTATTTGGAAGGATGTTCCTGGTATGATGAATGCAGATCCTAATTTTTTTAATGACTCTCAATTAATTGATGAATTATCTTTTGATGAAGCAATTGAGCTAGCTTACTATGGAGCTAAAGTCATTCATCCTAAAACAATTCAACCTCTTAAAAAGAAAAATATCCCGTTATATATTAAATCATTTCTAAATCCTAAGGGAAGAGGGACTTTAATTTCTAACAATGCTCCAACATCTAAATTGCCTTTTTATATTAACAAAAGAAATCAGATTTTAATTTCTATTTCAGATGCTTCACTTTCATTTATTATTGAGAAACATATTAGTAAAATATTTAAAATTCTTACAAAATATTCCATAAGAGTAAATATGATGCAAAACTCAGCAATATCTTTTTCTATTTGTGTAGATAATGATAAACATACTATTACAGATTTAATTAAAGACTTACAGTCATCATTTAAAATTTATTATAATAAAGGCGTATCTCTTTATACAATTAGAAATTATGATAAAAGTTCAATAGAAAACATAATTCAAAATAAAATATTATTATTAGAACAAAGATCGCGTAATACAATACAATTTGTTTTAAAAGATTCATTCTAAAAAACTTTTATTTGTTTTTAATTTTTTTAAGCAAGATTTCAGCAATTTTCCGTTTACTTTCATTGGTCCACCCTGCAATATGAGGTGAAAGAATTATGTTTTTATTTTGTGTGAGATAATTAAAGTGAGTTTTTTTTTCTATTTTTTCAAAAGATGTATTTTCATTTTCTAATACATCAAGACATGCTCCTCTTACTTTTCCACTTTTTAAATTTTTAATTAAATCACTTGTTTTTATGCATTTTCCTCTAGCTGTATTTATAATGTAAATAGGTTTTTTAAATTTATTTATGTATGTGTTGTCGATTAAATAATGAGTTTCTTCTGTTAAGGGAATATGCAAGCTCAGTATATCTGCTTTTTCAAAAATATCTTGCATTCTACTACTGTACTTGTATGATTTAAGATATTTATCATAGGTTAAAATATTTACTTTGAACCCTTTGAGTAAATTAGCTAAGGCAGAACCATTATTTCCATATCCAATTATTCCTATAGTTTTTCCGCTAATTTCAATTCCTCTGTTCTTTTCTCGATTCCAAATACCGCTGCGTACTTCTTGATTTGCAATATTTAGATTGTTAAATAATGATAAAATCATGCCAAGTGCATGTTCTGCTACTGCTTGTCTATTACCTTCAGCAGCATTATAACATTTTATGTTTTTTTCTTCTGCATATTTTATGTCAATATTTTCTAGTCCACTACCGGCTCTTGCTATAAATTTTAAATTAATTGCTTTGTTAATTAATTGCTTGTCAATCTTTATTCTACTTCTTAATATGATTCCATGATATTTATGTATTTTTTGTTCAATCTCAACTTTACTTAATTTATAGCAAGTATCACATTTATAATTTAATTTTTCTAATTCATCTTTGAGATACGAATGAGTTTTGTCAATAAATAGAATTTTCATTATAGTATTATTTGTCCAATCCAGAAATAAATAAATAAACCCAATATATCATTTATTGTTGTTATAAATGGGCCAGTAGCAAGTGCAGGGTCTATATTATATCGATTTAAAGTTAAAGGGATGAAGGTTCCAAATATTGCCGCAAAAATAGTAACTGCAAGTAAAGAAATACTAACTGTTAGGCATAGAGGCAGATTATATCCAAGAGCTAATGCACAGCACAAAATGATAATTGAGCATATTAATCCATTAAATAAACCAACTGCTAGTTCTTTGATTATTTTAACAACTATATTTTCTGCTTTAATCTTTTTATTTGCAATCCCTTGCACAACAATTGCGGCAGATTGAACCCCAACATTACCCCCCATTGCGGCGATTAAGGGGATGAAAAAAACAAGCTCGAAATTTGTTTTTAAATTAAATAAACCTATTACTAGAGCTCCCATAATTCCACCAATCATTCCTATAATTAACCATGGAATTCTAGCTTTTGTCAAGTTCCAAATAGAGTCATCACTTTCAATGTCTTCACTAATACCACTTGCAAGTTGATAATCTTTTTCTGCTTCTTCTTTCACAAAATCAATAATATCATCAATAGTAATTCTTCCAATAAGTTTTCCAAAATCATCAATTACAGGCATTGTTACTAAATCATACTTTTGCATAAGAATTGCTACATTTTCGTTTTCTTCTGATGCTTTGACAGAGATAATATTTTTATTAATAATTTTTTTTATTTCTGTGTTTTTTTCAGCAAGAAGTAATTTTCTTAAAGACATTAGCCCTAGCAAATTATTTTGATCATCAACAACATAAATAGTATGAACTGTTTTAATATTTTCTGCTTGCTTACGCATTTCTTTTAGGCATTGAACGGTATTCCAATTTTCATTTACTTTTATTAACTCTTTTGCCATCAAGCTACCAGCAGTGTCTTCTTTATAATCTAGCAAGTCACTAATATTATTTGCATGTTTTGTGTTCTCAATATGCGATAATACTGCTTCCTTTTTTTGTTTTGGTAATTCTAAAATAACATCTGCAGCATCGTCTGTTTCTAAATTTTCTATTAAATCCTCTGCAATTTCTTTTGGAGTCAGATCAACTAAAAGTTGCTCTCGAATATCATCATCGAGCTCAATAAGTACAGCTGCTGCCAGTTCTTCATTAGTAATTAATTTATATAAAAACTTTGCTTCTTTATTTGATATATTTTTAATTATTTCAGCAATGTCTGCTGCGTGCATTTTTTTTA
>CEWG01102939.1_pt1 | contig 22837 bp, 21 predicted proteins | sample 361411 | NCBI WGS metagenome assembly CEWG01 (sample SAMEA2622173, study PRJEB7988) | marine metagenome | biome: marine biome (ENVO:00000447); feature: surface water layer (ENVO:00002042); material: "saline water (ENVO:00002010), including plankton (ENVO:xxxxxxxx)" | depth 5 m | reverse complement strand
AATAACACACCAAATAACACACCAAATAACACACCAAATAACACACCTAATAATAAACCAAATATCACACCAAATAATGATATTATAGTTGATGAAGATAAATTAATTGAAAATTTATATAAAGATACTCAAAATCAAAATCAAAATCAAAATCAAAATCAGAATATTAATAATATTAAAAAACAAAAATTAATCATAAGTAGTATCAAAAGAGATACTGATTTATATCCTAGTGCAACAGAATATATAATACCTCTTAAAAGTCCTATTCATAATATAACAAAAATAAAATTAGTAAATAGTATTATTAAAATTAATAAAATTAAAAATAATATAAATTTTTTAATATTTAAATTAAATAATTTTAATATGATTTCATCAAATGACACTAATATAAATGAAAGTTTTGCTATTTTATCAGATAATAAATTATATGATGATGAAATAGTTTTTAATCCTCCATTAGAAAATCTAGAAGAATTTAATATTAATATACTTAATAAATATGGTAAATCATTTAATGATGATAATAATAATATTTTTGAATTTATAATTGAATTTTTATAAATAAAATAAATTAATTAAATTTAATAGAATGGATAATAACTTGGATGAATCACTTGTTATTTATTGTAATAAAATTTTACCCTTTATTAATGATTTTTATTCTAATATAGAATATCTATTAGCATTGATTATAAGAGAAATACGGACAAATGATATAGTATATATTAATTTGAATAGAATTTGGTATGAATATGATAAAGAAAATAGAAAGTGGAAAAAATTTAATTTTAATGAAGTATTAGATAAATTAAATAGATTTATTAATATATTTGATGAAATTTTTATCAAATACTTAAATTTATATACAACTCTAAATGATACTAATAAAAGTAGATTAAGAAATATATCCAAAAAAATAGCAAGAAGTTTAAAGAATGAAAGTGTAAGTAAAGATAGAATATATGAATATTGTTGTAAATTATTTTCTGTTTCTGATTCAATTTAAGATTTAATTAAATTTTAAATTTATTAAATTTTGATTAATTTCAATTTAATTAAAATTAATAAAACTATTAAAATAAATTAATTAAAATTATTTTTAGATTTTATTTAATGAGCTTAGCATTAGAACCTGAAATATATTGCCCGAGTATAGATGTTACTGGAAACTATATTGATGTTATTCCTTCATTTAATATTATTAAACAAGGTATTGTTTGCCCCTGTGGAACAAGAAAAGATAAAGTATATAATACACAACCAATGTTTTCATCACATATTAGAACAAAAAAACATAAAAAATGGTTAGAACAATTAAATTTAGATAAATCAAATTATTATATAAAATACCAAGAATTAAATAAAATTGTTAAATCACAAAAAATAATTATTGCAGAATTGCAAAAAGAAATAGATAATAAAAATGCAACAATTATATATTTAACAAATCAATTAACTATTAAAGATAATATTGATATATTAAAAAATAATATAAATTTGAAAGAAAAAAAGCAAGAAAAAATCCAAGAAAAAATTAATATTCAGGATTTAATAGATTTATAATAAATATTTAATTAAATGTTTATTATAAACATTTAATTAGTAATTGTATAATATTTATTTCTCAAATTAAAAACATAATTATCATTTAAATTTTTATTATTTATAAATTTATTAAAACTTATATTTTTAAGAGATTCATTCATAAAATATAATGAAAACATTCCACATTCCGAACCTCCAAATTGATGCCTTTTTTTATTATATGTAAATTTAAATTTATCTTCATCTAAATTTTTATATAATTCATAAACTTGCTTCTTTATAACTTTAATAAATTCAATTATTTCCATTGGTGGTTTAATTCCATTTGAATCATAATAATATGCTCCAAAATTCTTATTAGTTTTATTAAAATTTATAAATAATGAAACCCAGTGACTTCCACTTTGATTATGTTTATCTAAATTAAATATTACTCCTAATCTTCTTATATTTTTCTTATATAGTTCTTTTAAGTTTATAGAACACATTTCTTCACTAATACATGTTTTTGTTCCATATTTATTCATAAAATCAATTGGAAATACACCAATAAATTTAAATTTATTATATTTATCTTCATATTGTTTCATAACATTTAATATATTATATGTATTTAACCATGTTTTTGGATTATTTTTCCATTCTTTTGGTTTTTCAGGTCTAAACTTATCTTTATAACTGTCAATACTACTATTTAATTTCATATAATTTTGCTTTAACCAGCAATATTCATTATTACTGCATACTTCTTTATTAACTAATTGTAATTCTTTTAATAATTCTTCTTTATTTTTATTTTTATCTAATTTAATAATTTTTTTAGATTTATCATATTTATAATATTTATTATAATTTCTAGCAATATCTTTTAATTGATTATACGAATAACATGTTTTACAATTAGAAACAGAAGGAGAACAAGTTGACATTATTAATTATTTATTATATTTTATATTAATTATTAAAAATTATAAATAATTAATATTATTTTATTGCTTTTATGATATATATTAAAATTTGAAATATTTTTTTTATTACTATAATGGTCTATATGTAAATCTATTTAAAAATAAAAAAAAATTTAAAAATAATTTAAGAATATATTTTAATATTTTAAAATATTAACTATTTTATAATGACATTAAATAAGAATGATGAATTCTTAACATTCTTAAAAAAATTTAAAATATCAAAAGGTGGAGATCAAACACATACTAGCATGGGAAGTCCTGCTGGAGCATATTACATACAAACTAGTGATAATAATATGTTTTATAGAAGTTATATCCATTCAATAGAAAATGGAAATGAATTACATATCACAGAAAAACATAAAAGATTCTCACCAATACTTATAGATTTTGATTTTAGATTTAATGTTGTTGATAATAAATTAGAAAGAAAATATAATTATTCTGATATATTAGAATTAGTTAATATTTATACAAAAGTTTTGAATCAATATGTTGATATTGATAATTATAAAGTATATATTTTAGAAAAGAAAGAACCATCATTATACAAAGATAATATTGGTAAAGATGGAATACATATTATAATTCCAGGGGTTGTTACAAAATCAAATTTGCAATATATTATTAGAAAAAAATGTTTAGAATTAATGAAACCAGTTTTTGAAAGACTAGGATTTATTAATACAGTAGATGATATATTTGATGAAGCAGTAATTGAAAAAAACAATTGGTTAATGTATGGGAGTTCTAAACCAAATAAAGAACCATATAAAATTACAAATATTTTAAAATTTGAAAATGATGAATTAAAAAAAATTAAAGAGAATAATAAGATTGGTTATTACATTAAGTTATTTTCACTAAGAAATAAAGATATTGAAACTGAGATTAAAGATTGTAAAATGGAAGAAATAAAACAATTTAATAAATTAAAATCAGATGAAGAAAGAAAACAATTAACAATTAAGCAAGTATTTAAACATAGTAAAAATCATAAAAAAACACAAAATTATGATATTGATATTATAAAAAAATTTGTAGGTATTTTAAATCCTGAAAGGAGTACTACTTTTGAGTCTTGGATTCGTGTTGGTTGGTGTTTGAGAAATATAGATTATAGATTATTAGATGATTGGATTGAGTTTAGTAAAAAATCACCAAAATATGAGGAAGGTGTATGTGAGCAAAAATGGGATTATATGAAAGATGGTAATTTAGGTATAGGAACTTTGAGAATGTGGGCAAGTAAAGATAATCCAGAAGCATATAAAAAAATAGTAGAAGAAGATTTGAGTGAATTATTAGTAAAAGCAAAATCAGGTTCTCATACAGATGTTGCAAGAGTTATATATCAAATGTATAAACATAATTTTGTTTGCTCTAATATAAAAAAAACAGTTTGGTGGGAATTTAAAAATCATAAATGGAAACTAACTGATAGTGGAGTTTCTTTAAGAAAAAAAATGTCTACAGAAGTTTATAAACAATTTTTGAGAATTGCAAATGATTATTTTAGTAAAGCACTACAGACAGAAGATGATGATGATATTGAAAGATTAAAAAAAGCAGGAGATAAATATAGTAAAATTGCTGGTTCTCTTAAAAATCAAACACAAAAAAGTAATTATCTTAAAGAATGTTCTGAATTATTTTATCATGATAGATTTGAAGAAAAATTAGATAGTCGTTGTACATTAGTTGGTTTTGAAAATGGTGTTTTTGATTTAGAAACTTATGAATTTAGAGATGGTCATCCTGATGATTACATTTCATTTTCAACAAATATTGATTATATTCCATATGATGAAAATGATTCTATTAATAATGAAATTATTGAATTTATTGGTCAAATCTTGCCTAAACCTGAAATGAGTGAATATTTCTTAAAATTATTCTCTAGTTTTCTAAGTGGTCATATCGTTGATGAGAAATTTCACATATTTACTGGTACTGGTGCAAATGGTAAATCAAAAATTATTGAGCTTTATCAATATGCTTTTGGTGATTATTGTGGTCAATTCAATGTATCTCTATTAACACAAAAAAGAGGTAAAAGTGGAGATACTAGCAGTGAATTAGCAAAATCTAAAGGTAAAAGATTTATGGTTTTACAAGAACCTAGTGAAGATGAGAAATTAAATATTGGTTTTATGAAGGAATTAACTGGTGGTGATAGAATTATTGCAAGAGGTTTATTTCAAGATCCTATTGAATTTAAACCACAGGCACATTTAGTTCTAACATGTAATCATTTGCCTCATATTCCATCTGATGATGGAGGTACATGGAGAAGACTAAGAGTTATTGAATTTACTTCAATATTTACTGATAATCCAGATAAAACAAAAAAGAATCAATATAAAATTGATACTGAATTATCTCTAAAATTTGATGATTGGAAAGAGCATTTTATGGGAATTCTAATTCATTATTATAGAAAATATATTCAAGAAGGAATCTTTGAACCAGCAGAAGTTTTACAATGTACAAAAGAATATCAGAAAGATAATGATACTCTTAAATTATATATTGATGAAAGATTACAAGAAATTCCTGAAACATTTATAACTCAATCTGAATTGTATAATGACTTCAGATTATGGTTTAAAGATAGTGGTGAAACTAAAAAGATGCCGACAAAAGCACAAGTTACTAAATATATGAATAAAACTATTGGAAAAAGTGAAAAACAATCTGGTGTTATTGGTTGGAAACATTATCAAATTAAATATGATGATGTAATTGATGATGATGACCAATTATAAAAAAAATGAATGTAAAATAAAAATGTAATAAGAATAATTTTTTATTATAATATCTATTACAATATATTATATATTATCTAAGATTGCATTCTAAAATGTTCTATCCATTTACAAGAATCTTTATAGGCCCAGAAGTGTTCAACCAAATTTTCACAAGGAAAATTATGTTTTTTACAATTAGTACATACAATTGTATTATTATTAATACATTTATTTTCTCTAATTTGTTCTTCTCCTGCCAATATATTATATGATGTTATTTCAGAATAAAAGAAATCTCTAAAATAATTATAGTCAACACAACCAACATCTTCTGTCAAAGATAATAATCTATTACTAGGATCTAACCAAATAGATTTTCTTATAGATTCTCTATCATCATCATCTAGGAAACCAAAATTTCTCATTTCTATTTCAGTAGTAACAAGGCTGAATTTTACACGATGTAATCTCTTAGCGTCTTCTTTAACTATTCTGTATAGTTCAAACCTTATATCTTTTGGCAATTCTCTGTAAAATATCGCGTTCACATCAGTGAATGCCATAGCTAATAAATAATAAAATTTATAATCCAATAAATTCAAAATTTTATTTACTTTAAGTCTTCTTTCTACTTTAAGTCTTCTTTTGTTATTTTGTATGCCCAGTGTTGTAAAGTTTGTCTTATCTTAGGTGAAACAGTATAGTCATTATATGTAGTATCCTTCTTTTTAATCATATTTATTAACATATTTTTGAATCTTCCTTTTTTACCTGCTAAATTTTTCCATCTTTTAATTTGTCTTTTATCTTCTTTTTCATCTCTTCTACCTAAATAGAATCTACAATACCATTGAACCCACCCATAAGGATCTAATTCAGTAATCCAATCTTTATTTTCCCAGAATTCTAATGTAGTACCAACTTGAATCTTATATTTATTTATTGAAATATCATAATCTTTAAAATCAGTTACTAACCAATCCTTAGGAATTCCTTCCCACCATGACTTAGGAAATTCTAAATGTTGGTCTTTATAATTTTTTTTAGTAATACTTGAATAAATTGGTCTCCAATATGTACCTCCAAATGAACCTAACCGAAACATTTGTTCAGGTGTAAGATTTGGAGTAAAATCAGGATAATCTTTAAATTCAATTGTTTTTGGAACTAATTTTTTCTTACCTTTTTTTTTAGTCATTTTTTACTTATTTTATATTATGATATATATATAATCAGGAAATTTTATATAATTAAAAATAAGAATAAAAATTATGTTCAAAATTTTTTTAGTTATAGTTTCTTTAAAATAGATGGAGGGAAAGTTCTAGGATATTTCTTTAGTTTTTCTTTATGTTTTTTTAGAAATTTATAATATAACTCTTTCCAATTTTCACTCCATTCACCCTTTTTATAATTACTCATTTTTAATAAGTAATTATCAGAAGTTATATAGGGTTTTCTCATAGTTTTAGCAGTTACAAAGAATACCATATCATATACATTTTGATACATTACCCATTCATAACTATCAATTGCAAATTCAATAAACCATTTAATTCCATCTTCCGGTCTGATTTCAGTTAAATTCATATAATTACCAATCACCATTAATCTTTCAATATGATGTAAATATGCAGTATCGAACCCTTTTTTAATTGTATCATCTATAAGTTCATTGCCAGTTGTTCCATCATACCAAGATTTATCCAATTTATTTTTATAATTGAAGAATGGTTTTTTTAATTCTGATTTATAATCAATATAATTATAACAATATAATTGATATTCTCTCCAAAATAATTGACGAATATAACCCTCGTAACTATTTACTGGTACTTTATCTTCATATTTTTTAATGGTTTCAATAATATCAATTGGATTAATTAAACCAATATTAATTGATGATGATAAAACAGAGTGAAACATAAATGATTCACCTTTTTTAATGAAATCTTGATATGGTCCAAAATTAATAAATTTATATTTAATAAAATTTTTAAGGAATAACTTAGCAGATTTATGTGTAACAGGATATATAAAATTCTCTGTATTTCCATAATTATTTTTAAAATTATTTTCTACATTTTTTACATTATTTTTTATAAATTCATAATCAGATTTATCTAATTTTTTTATATTTGGAATTTGTACATCATCTGGCATTCTTTTTCTATTTTCTTTATCCTTGGATTTTATATTTGGTATAATATCCAACTCTTTCTTTGCCCATGTGTAAAAACTACCAAACATAAATTTATCTGTTTTTTTTGAGTATTTATCATGTAGCTCAGTATTCAGAAGATAATTTGGATTATCAAAAACTTTATCTGGTTTTAAATTCGTTAAATTATCACCACTCCTAAACATATCATAATCTTTTAAAGACAGACTCTTATTATATTTAATTAAATCAACTTTGAATCCATTATCTTTCAAATATTTGGTATAATAATCAAGTGAAGCATAATGTAATAATAGTTTTTTTTTATTATATTTGTATTTTGTAAAGTATTGTGGGTGTTCATATAATGTTATGTTGTGAGAAGTTGGTGTTATATTGCTCTTCTTAAAATATTTTATATCAAATAGTTGATTTGGCAAAACTAATAAATTTGTCTTACTCATTTTAATTAAATTAATATAATTTTAATTAAATCAAAATTTTATTTTAATTGAATCAAAATAATTTTAATTAAATCAAAATAATTTTAATTAAATCAAATTTATATTTTAAAATTTGATTTATAAATTTATTTTATTATAATTATTAATTAAAATATGAGTATTAATATGAATCTAAATGAAATGTTAAAAGTAAGTTTAAAAACATTAAAAGAAATGCTTATTGATAGAGGTTTAGAAATTGATAATCTTAATAGTTTAACAGAGAATGAATTAATATCATTATATAATGATAATCCTGTTTTTGATTTTAAAATTAATGAAGATTATAAAGTAGTATATTATTTATCAAGTAAAATACAAAAAAATAAGTTTCAACATTTAATTAATGAAGAATACAAGAATATTATTTTTATATCAAGAGAAAAATTAACTACAAATAACCATAAATCATTTAATGAATTTAAAAGTGAAAATCTAACTATACAGTTTTTTTCTATAAATGAACTATTATTTAATATTTACCATCACAAATTAATGCCAGAACATATACCTATTACAGATACTGCAGAGATTAATAAAATTATGGAGAAATATTCTATTAAAAATAAACACCAATTTCCATTAATTTTACACACTGACCCAATATGTAAATATCTAGATATTAAAGTTGATACATTAGTAAAAATTGTAAGACCTAGTCCTAGTAGTGGTGAATATGTATCATATCGTTATTGTATATAATATAATTAATAATTAATAATTTATTTATTAATATTAATAAAATGAGTATTCAAGATAATAGATTAAAATTAAATGATATAATTAAAAATAATAATTTAATCGATAAAGAATTAGTAAAATATTTTGATATTAAGGATTTTAAAAATCATTTTAATAAATTTACTGAAATATTATTTAATGATTTTGCATTTTCAATTGATGAAATTTTTATTTACTATAATATGAATAATGTTAATTTATCAAAAGTCATTATGTCTATGTATATTAAAGCATTTGATGAAGTAGTTGATAAATATAAAACTTATAATAAAAATAATTTAACATATTTTAATAATCAAGGTAAAGATTTACTCAGCAAAGATATAAATCAAGCAGTACAACAATTAAAAGGTTTTAGCATATGGTTCAAAAGAACATATCAAAATAATATTAATATTATTCAAAGAATTAAAACCGAAGATTCTAATGTACAAACTATTTTAAACCGTTTATATGATTTAGGATTATTTGATTTTTATAATTATGTAGTTAGATTAGAAACATTAAGTTATGATAATTTATATAATAGAAGAGTTCAACAAATTTCAGTATATATTATTAAGTATTTCTTTTTAACAGAGGTATTATTAAAAGTTTTATTAGATGTTCAAGGTAATACAAATACTGATAGTAAAGGTAATAGAACAATTATAAATAATTTTAGTAGTTATATGAATGAGCAAGGATTATATATGCCAAATCAATATTCACCTAATATAGTAAAAAATTATAGTTGTAATATAAAGAATAAATTAAATCCAATATTATCTACCAAAGTAATACAACAAATGCAAAATAAATTATTGAAAGATATGTATGATATAGTTGTAAGTATAAATAAAGATTCTGATAAAATACAAAAACAACAATTGAGTTTTGTAAATGAAAAAAAGACAGTTTCTAAAAATGAAGATATTATTAATGAAATGAAAAAAGATAAAGTAAGATACAATCAAGTAATAAGAACATTAGAAGATAAAGATAAAAATATAAAAAAAAATAATACAATTGATATGATTATTATGTATCTTGTTATTTTAATAACAATAGTATATATTGTTATTAATATAATTAAAGAAGTTACAAATAACAATAATTTATTAATAGTTAATATTTCATTAATTGTTATAATTTTAATTTCTAAATTTTATTATTTATTAAAATAAATGGCACAGTCATTCCAAGATGTTAATAATGATTTAAGTAAAATGGTACCATTTTTACTAGAGAGAAAATATTGTTATTATGAACCAGATTCAAGAAATAATATAAATATGTCAAAATATAATTTTAATACAGCACAAAAACCATTAATTGCTAAAAAATATAATAATAATAAACAAATAGATGATATTGTTAAGGATAATTTTGTAAATGTTTTTACAAATAATTTATTAAGAAATGTTGAAAAATGGATGGATAATTCATCAACTTTAAGTATATTACAGGAATTATATAATTCAACAGGAAAACTTAATAAATACCAAAAAAATACATTAACTGAATTAAATAAAAATTTAAATCAATTACATAATGAAAAATATTTTAATACAAGAAATCTTGAATATTCAAAGTATAATTTAAATGAATATAATTATTACACTACTCTTTGTATTAATAGTGTATTAATATTTTCTATTATCTTTGTAATTAATGATTTAGGAAAGCAAGGCGTGATTCCATTTGCAGTATTTATTAATTTAGTATTGGTTGCTTGTATTGCTATTTATATAATGCTAAGTTTAGATTCAGTTAATGATAGAAAAGGAAATGATTTTAATCAGTTTCAATTTAAAAAATATTCAATGGATTCAAAACAAAAAATATAAAATAAATTATTTTTTAGATTTAGATTTATTAGGAGATTTTTTAGCGGTACTTTTTCTTTTAGTTTTCTTTTTACCTCCTTTTTTAGTTTTTATTTTTTTAGGTGTATGAACAGGTAGATTATTATTTTGTCTATGAAGTCTTCTTTCATCACGTTCTATTTTATCCATTTTAGTTGAATACTTATTTTTTAAATCATTAGCTTCATCTAAATATTTATTTTTTCTATTATTAAGTATTTTTTTATATTTTTCTTCTATTTTATCAGGTATTTCTCTTTTAATTTTATATTGTGATAATCTTTTTTTAATAAGATTATTTGAAATATTATTATTATTATTATTAATTTTACCAAGTAATTGATTCTCTTTATTAGTAATTTCATTTAATTTATCTTTATTAATTTTTGCTTCATCTTCGTGATATTCTGAGATTAAGTTTTTATATTTTTTAATATATTCATAATGTGTTTGATTCATTCTTTCTTCAATTTCTGGTCTAACTTTACTCATATTTATATGAATAAAGATTTAATTAAATGTTGATTTAATAAAATTAATATTTAATAAAATGTAGATTTTAATATCGCGAAGATACAGATGAACGATTCGGTGATACTCTACTTCTATTAGATTGATTATTATTATTTTTTGTATTATTGATATTTTTAGATATATTCTTTACATTTCGTATATTTGTGTTTTTAATTTTTATATTATTATTAAATACTGTTTTCTTAGCAATAATATTTTTAATTTCTTGTGGTAACTTAGGTAAAGATTTACTACTATTAAGATTCTTTATTGTTTTTCTTTCAATATTATATAATTTTTTGAAGAATGGAATTTTATTTAAATCCCATTTTTTAACATATAAATCACTTGAAGTATATAAATATTTATTAATAATATAAATATCAATAATATCTGTTACTTCATCGTTCTCGCTGTATTGATACAATCGTGTTAATAATTTACCTGTTTTTTCATTAAATATTCTTATTATACCATCTGTTGCACCAACAAACACATAACCAAATTTAACACAAATAGATGTAACACCACTATTTACATCTCCATATTCACTATTTCTGTTTTCATCTGTATATTTATAAATTTTTTTTATTCTACCCTTTTCTTTATCTAATTTTATAGCATAAGAAGAAAAATCTTCTGGATATTCTAAATCTTTATTAAAAGAATTAGTATAAATAAAATCATTGGATATATATAATACTGAGAGATTATCTATATCATGTTCAGATAAATCTGTTCCTCTTTGACTTCTTTTAATCCAAATTACTTTTTTATTATATTTATTAATTTTACATAAACCAAATTTATCAGGCATTCTAGAATTAACTTGTGAAATTTGATATGATAAATACATAAAATTATTATCAATTATTAAATTCATCTCATAACTATTTTGTTCTACTTTCAATTTAATATCTTTATTCAATAAGATATTTTCTATAGGTTCATCTAATTTATTATTTAAATTATATATTTTTATTGCTTTTGATGATGCAGTATATAATTTATCATTTTCTATAAAAATTGATAAAACTAGTTCTATTGTATTTAATTTTTCCTGGAGTTTACCATCTTTAATATTTAATTTTAATATTTCATTACTATTATTAGTTGTATCTAATTTATTAACAACTGACATAAAAAAATATTTTCTAGTAGAAAATAATGCTGTAGGTAATCTAGATTTATATTTATAATCCCAATTTTTCTTTTCAGTTTTTATATCATACTGTACTAACATATTATTACCATTTGGATTATCGTATCCTTTATCATTAATGTATGATACATACAGATATTTATCTGTTACAAATGTATTCGTTATAAAGTAATTATTCATTTTAATAATTTTTTGATAATTTACAAAAGGTTCTAATGATATTTTTTGTAAAGACATTTTATATAATTTAATATTTTATTAATTTTATTTTTTGTATTATTTATATAAATTTATGAATAATATTGAATTTAGAAATTATAGTGATACTGATGAAATTGTTAAAAAAACTTATAAAAAGGCAAGAATTAATCAAACATTAGAATTTTTTAATAAAATGAAATCAGAATATATAAATAGAGAAAAAGTAATTATAAATATTACAGAAGCATTAAGTTTATTAGATAAATTTATTGATCAAAGTGATCCTGATATAAATTTGCCAAATATTCAACATTTGTTTCAATCAGCTGAAGCATCCAGGAAGGATAATCAATCTGATTGGTTTCAACTAGTTTGTTTAATACATGATTTAGGTAAAATAATGTATTTATTTGGAGATGATGAAACAGGAACTTCTATTAAAGAGCAATGGGCAGTTGTTGGTGATACATTTATACTCGGTTGTAAAATTCCAGATACAATTGTATATCCTGAATTTAATAAATTAAATAGTGATCATAATAATTATGATAAATTTGGAATATACAGTAAAAATTGTGGACTAGAAAATTGTAATGTTTCTTGGGGTCATGATGAATTTTTATATAGAACATTACTTAATAATCAAAATACATTACCACAAGAAGCATTATACATAATTAGATATCATTCATTATATCTATATCATGATAAAAATGAGTATGAACACTTATTAAATAATTATGATTTACAAATGAAATCATGGTTAAAATTATTTAATAAATATGATTTATATTCTAAAAATAATGAATTATTAAATATTAATGAACTTAAAAATTATTATTTAAATTTATTTGATAAATTTTTTATAAGTAGAGATTTATTTTGGTAATTTAAACATTAGGAATATATCTATATTCTGCATTATCATATATTTTTACAGTGAAATCATCATTATATTCATCTATATGAATACTATTTCCATCCATTAATTCATCACAACCAGTTTCACTCATACAATCATTACCTTTATAATTTAAAGGAATTCTAATTAAATTATACCCATCAGAAGTAGTATAGTAATTCCATCTTTGACTTCTTTGATAAGTTTGTTTGCCATATAATGGCAATATTTTTTGTTTAGATGAATTTGATAATATTCCTAATTGAACATAAGAAGTTCTTCCTCTTGTATGAATATTAATTGGCATTCTTTTTAATGGTGGTTTTGGCATTTGATTATCTTTATTAACATTAATATTAATAGGTTTTGATTTTCTATTTTTAGGTAATTGTTGTACAGTTACTAAATTTAATATTATTTTTGTGACAAGTAATAATATTACTAAAACTAATATAGTTAATAATATATAAAAAGTAATATCTTTTCTCTTCATTTATTTAATTAAATATAATATATAAAAATAAAGACTATAAAAATGACTATAAAAATGACTATAAAAATGACTACAAAAATAACTATTAAAAATAAAAAATAATAAAAATATTAAAATGTTAAATTATTACTAAACACGGGAAGATACAGATGAACGGGTAGGTGAAACTCTACTTCGTTGTAATTGATTATTGTCATTTGTATTTCTAGTTATTTTTATTTTTTTTGTATTTTTAGTTGTTTTTGTATTTTTAGTTGTTTTTGTTTTCTTAGTTGTTTCCGTTTTCTTAGTTGTTTTTGTTTTCTTAGTTTTCTTAGTATTAGAAGAAGCATCAATTATTTTATTACTAATATTATCAAATGATTCACCAGGTTCAGCTAAATAATCAAAATAATTTTTTCTTAGACTATCATGTTCAAACCATAAATCTAATGTTGTTTTTAGTTCTTCATTTGTTAATTCAACACCTTCCTTTTTCTTCATATATTTTTTATATTTCTTAATACCTTTACTCATTATTTTAACAAGTTCATCTACATCTTCAACCTTCTTTGTTAGTTTGCCATAAAAGTAATCATCTGGAGGGAATTCATCATCATCATCATCATCATCATTATTATTATTATTTTTATTTTTAACATTTTTAACTAATTTCTTTTTGTCATTTTTTTTACTATTTTTTTCTTTTTTATTATTTTTACTAACATAATCAGATATTATAGGTAAATCAGAAAATTTCCATCTCATTATAATTCCATCGTATACTGCTGTATATAAATATTTATCATTCGCTTCAATAAAGGCAATATTATTTAAATCTTTTGTTTTTGATGGTTTTGCAGTATTAACATTATGTAATATACGATTTACTAATTTCCCATTTTTATCATCATATACTCTTATAATTCCATCATTACATGCAGAAAATATTAAACCATATTTTACTAAAATAGAATTTGTTTTTGGTGAGTTTTTTTTATCTTCTACAAATTCCTCAAATTCCTCTTTACTAAAATCATATTTCATTTCTATTTTGTCATCACCTAAATTGATTTTAGCAGGTATAGATGATTTATATAATGATTCATTTGGAGTTAATTTGTTATTATTAATCAAAGTATAAATATCATTATTCATTACTTGAAAGTTAAATGTATCACCACCATCCGAACTTATTATTTTTTCTATTTTTTTATTTTTAATATCTATCTTATCTAATTTAGTTCTAGGTACATCTCTCTCCCTAGTTTTGCCTTCAGGAACATATTTTTTTTTACTAGATACATCATAACCTCTATATATTATATTATTTTTAACATATATATTGATGCGAGTACTAAATTTTTCAAATTTGCTTTGAAATATATTTGTCTTATTATCATCTAGATGTGTTTTCATAGAATTTTTATCTAATTTATCTAAATCATATTTATAAATAACGAAATCATTATTTTCTCTTAGAAGAGCTGCTACATATATAGAATTATTATCTAAAGTTGCAGAACATATAATTCTATCTTTAAATTCATTTAATTCTATTTTTTTACCAGTTTTGTTATCTATTTTCAATATAAAATGATTACAATATAGATGACTTACACTTTCATGTGTCTTATTGTACCCACCTCCACCAATTATATATAAATATTTTTCAGTTGGAATTAGTTTTTTAATTAATAGAGAAGAAATATTTAATGAATTATTGATTTTATCTTCATAAGTATGAGACCATACTTCAGAATGATCTTCATTATTATATTTCATAATTTTTGATTTATTTTCATTTTTTTTTGTACGAGATGAAGATAAAGGACTTGTAGAAACATATAGGTGTTTATCCTCAACTTCTATAGTACCAACTGATAGTTGCTTTAAAGATAATTGTTTAAAAAACTTTTTGTTTTTTATAGGAGTCGCCAAATTCTTAACTTGACCTGACATTTTAATTTTTATTTAGATTTTTTTAAATCTTCAATATTTTTTTTATTAAATTTGAGAATAATAATAATTAAAATAATTGATAAAATAATAGAAACAGTATAATCTATTTCTACATAAATTAATATTAATATTAATATAAATGTTTTTGACCAATAATTATTAACTACTTTTAGATGTTTATCATTAAGTATATTAGGAAACAAAATAATTATAAAAAGCAATAATTTAATTATAATATTATAATTAAGTTTATTTAAAAAATTTGATTTCATATTATTTAATGTATAATAATAAATTTATTAAAATCTTATAAATGGAAAATAATATTATTAAGACAACTATATCAACAAGAGGATATGGTTTATTAAAATCTGAATTTGATTTTAAAGTTTTAAATTCAATTAAGGATGAATTAACAGTAACGCCAAAAAGTATGAATTCATTTGCAACTCCAGTATCATATAAAATATATCAAGAAGGTAAAAAGAAATTATACATTCCAAAATATTATGGATTACAGAAATTTGGATTACCGGATAAAAATAAATTACCTGAATCTGTTGATATAGATTTAAAATTTAACGGAGAATTACGCGATAATCAAAAGAAACCTGTTAAAGCATTTATAGATGCTTGTAATAATGAGATGAAAACAGGTGGATTAATAAATCTTGCATGTGCTGCAGGTAAATGTCATGGTATTGATACTCCAATTATAATGTTTGATGGAAGTATAAAAAAAGTACAAGATATTAAAGTTGGTGATAAATTAATGGGCGATGATTCAACACCAAGAACTGTATTAAGTTTAGCAAGAGGTCGTGAAATGATGTATGATGTTATACCATTAAAAGGTGATAAATATACTGTAAATGAGTCTCATATATTATCATTAAGATCCTCTGTAAATCAGAGTAAAAAAATTAAAAAAGGAACTATTATTGATATACCATTAGTAGATTATTTAAATTTACCTAAATCATATCATGGTAGAGGTGGTCCTTTATTAGGTTATCGTGTAGGTATTGATTTTCCAGAAAAAAAAATAGATTTAGAACCATATTTTTTAGGTTATTGGTTAGGAGATGGAAATAGTAGAAATGTAGGTATTACTACTATTGAAGAATGTGTTATTGATTATTATACAAATTATGCAAAAAAATTAGGTCTTAAAATTCGTAAATGTGATAGTAATGAAACAAGATGTCCTACATATTATGCTACAAAAGTAAAAGGAAATCCAGAAAATAAAATATTAAATATGCTAAAAAAACATAAATTAATTAAGAATAAACATATACCTGAAATATATAAATGTAATAGTCGTGAAATCCGTTTAGAATTACTTTCTGGTATTATTGATTCTGATGGTAGTTTATCACATAGTGGATATGATATTATACAAAAAAATGAAAAATTATTAGATGATATAATATATTTAGCACGTTCATTAGGTTTTGCTGCATATAAAACTAAATGTGAGAAAAGTTGTATATATAAAGGAGAAAAAAAAACTGGAATATATTATAGAACGAATATTCATGGTGAAGGAGTAGAAACAATACCTATTAAATGTGAAAGAAAAAAAGGAAACAAAATAAAAAGACGAGCAAATCATTTAAATACAAGAATTAGAATAGAAAAGAAAGAAGTTGATAATTATTATGGTTTTACATTAGATGGAAATCATAGATATTTATTAGGAGATTTTCAGGTAACACACAATACTGTAATGTCTTTATATATTGTTTCTAAATTAGCAAAAAAAACTTTAGTAATAGTTCATAAAGATTTTTTACTAAAACAGTGGAAAGAAAGAATAGAGCAATTCTTACCTGATGCTAGAGTTGGATTAGTTAAAGCAAAAGTTATTGATATAGAAGATAAAGATATAGTAATGGGATCATTACAAAGTTTAGCTATGAAAGATTATGATAAAGGAACATTTGATGAATTTGGCTTAGTAATTTGTGATGAAGTACATAATTTCGCTGCAGAAGTTTTTTCTCGTGCATTACAAAAAATAAATTGTAAGCATTCATTAGGTTTATCTGCTACAATTACTAGAAAAGATGGTTTATCAAAAGTTTTTAAATGGCATTTAGGAGATATAGTATTTAAATCAAATAAAAAAAAAGTTGAAAATGTAGATGTAGTTTGCTATGAATACTTTGTAGATGATTTAACATATTCTGATGAATGTAAATTATTTAATAATAAACCAAATATGTCAAGAATGATAAATAATATATGTGATTATGAACCAAGAACTGATAAGATAATAGATATAATAAAAGATTTGAAGAATAAAGATAAAGATAGAAATCTATTAGTACTAAGTGATAGAAGAAATCATTTATTAGAGATTAAAAATAAATTAGATAATTTAAATATAGGGATTCCTGGATTTTATGTTGGTGGAATGAGTGATGAACAACTAAAAGATAGTGAAGATAATTGTGATATTCTATTAGGAACATTTAGTATGGCAAGTGAAGGTTTAGATATTAGTAAATTAGATTCTGTTTTATTAGCATCTCCTAGAAGTAATATTCAACAATCAGTTGGTAGAATATTGAGAAAAAAGGAAGAAGATAGAGTTTATGTCCCATTAATTATAGATATTATAGATTATTTTTCACTATTTATTAATCAAGGTAATAAAAGAAGGAAATATTATACAAAATGTAATTATAATATTAAACTAGTTAAATGTGATTTACATAATAATGAAAATAATATCCAAAATATGTTTAATCAAGGAAAATGTTTAATTAAAAGATAATTAATTTAGAGTTTAAATTTAAAAAAAAAATAAAAAAATATAAATTTAAATAAATATAAATATAAATAATGTTTGGAACTGTAATTAAAAATACGATACTATTTGTTTTAATAATTCTTATTGTACATTTTATGATTAATAATATTCTTCTTGAACTTAAATTATTAAATAAAAAAAATGATAAACCTGATAATAATAAACCACAAATGCAAGATTTAGATTATCCACAACCAGCAAGGGAACAACAAGATACTTCAATGACAAGTGACTTAATTCCAAAGGATACTCCATGTGATACAAATGTACAAAATCTTAAGATGAAAGAATTATATGATTTCGTATATGATAAAGATGCAAAACCAGAATTAAATAAATTCTTTGAAGATGATATTGACTTTGAGAAAAATAATAAGAATGTTCCTGAGGTAAGATGTGCAGATAGTTTAGATGCTAATGTAAGTACTTATTGTAGTTCAAATTTAACAAGTAAAGAAGAAATAACTGGTCATTATTCTAATTTTAATAAAGTTCAGTGTGAAGATGAAATTGATCAAACAAAAGGAGTATATATATTAAAAAATTATAAAAATGAATCTGATATAAATGGAGGAAAAGTTCCAGGAACTGATTTAGAAGCATTTGATGGTTTTGATTCTATTTTTGAGAAGTATTAATATACTTTAGTAATTCCATATGATTATAATCATATGATAATGAAATCAGATTCTCATTAAATGTTATTAACATATAAATTCCATTATATAATTCTATACTTATCATATTAATTAATACATCAGTATCATTTAATATTTGTAAACTTTTATATATATAATTTATATCATTTATTTCCAAAAATAAACTAAAATATATTTTTACATCACATAATATCTTAATATATATTGATTGTCTTACTTCTGGATATTCCAAGTCATTAATATTATATTCGTTCAAAATAAAATCTATTAACTCTATTACTACGAATTTGAATGATTCTGGTAATAGTTCACTAATCATTTAATATAACATTTAATATAGATTAAGTTATTAATAATTTTATATATCAAATTTTTTTTTATTTTTAAAATATTTAAACATATTTTATTCTTAATATTTAGTTATAATTATAATGCAAACAGGTTATATATCATTTTGTGATACAACTGCATTCAATATAAAAACTGAAAATACTAAAAAGAAAATATTAAAAGATGTTTATAATATTTCAAATATTAAGATAATTCAGAAACATTTTGATGTTTTAAATAGTAATCATTTTAATAAATTAAATGATAATCCTCATTTAATTTCTCTTAAATCAAATGGTAATCCATATTTATTATTTTTGACTCAATACAATTTTACTAATTTATCTATTTTTATTGATAAAAAAGTTCAGTCTGGTTATTTTCTTCCTAGAATGATTATATCAAGATTCCAATTTAAGGACGAATTATATTCAAATACTTTACTAGAAGGTGAAATGGTAAAGGATAAGGATAATAAATGGATTTTTATTATTAATGATATCTATATTTATAAGAATAAATCACTTTCAAATGTTAATATATCAAAGAGACTTTTAATAATTAACAATATTCTGTCTGATTTTAAGTATGATAACGATGATGTTTGTAAATTTACAATAAAAAAATATTTTAAATATGAAGATATTAGATATATGGTAGAAGAATATAAAGAAACCTTAAATTACACATGTAGAGGAATATACTTTACGCCTTTATTTTTTAAGTTCAAAAATATTTTATTCAATTTTGATGATTCTCTTATTAATGATGTAAAAAAAATAAAATACCAAAATAATGGCAAGTTCTTATTATTAAATAATTCTGATGTACCCAATAATATATTAAACCAAAATAATAAAGATTTATCAAAATTAGAAAATCATTCTAAACTTCATAGTAAAGAAAGAATAGATCATAAAAATTGTAAGATTTTCTATGTAGAAAAAACAGACATGCCAGATGTATTCTATTTAAATAATGATATTAACGATAATTCAAATACTATTGCATATATACCTAATATTACTAGTAGTTTAAATATGAATGAATATTTTAAAGATGTGAATCTCAATAATAAAATAAAAATGAATTGTTTATATAATAGTAAATTTAAAAAATGGCAACCGATTGATATAATAAATGCATAATAAAAATTTGTTTTTTTTGTTTTTTGTTTTTTGTTTTTTGTTTTTTGTTTTTTGTTTTTTGTTTCTATATAGTTACTCTTCCAATATCTAAAATGGTTTTGATATTTGGAAAGAATACGTTATGTTTCTGATTCCTTTTAATACGATGTACAAATGACATCCTATTCCAATTGATGCTATTATTTACAATAGTAGGTAAAGATGTTACTTCAAATCTAATGTAAGCACAATTATTGTAGATGTCTGAAATCTGTTTCTTGAAGATATTATTGTATAAATCGAATAACTTACATATGTCAATAATTTGAGAACAGTACTTGTCATAAGTGACAATAGTAGTCAAACCGCGAAGTAAATCGGCAAAACATATATACCATCCTCCTAAAATCAATCTCTCTTCTTCTTCTTTACTTAAAACCTTTTCGTTCAAGAAGAGTTTCCTTTTCCATTCCTTCTCATTCATCTTACCTTCAAGAAATTTCTTTCTGCTAATTAGATGACGATTGAAAGCATTTGGAGGTTCATTGTTCATTCCATATTGTTCATACTCCATACCTAAACGCTGAAATCTAGAAACAATAGGGAATAAAATATTGTACTGTTTTGTTGAAAATCTACCACGTGCAAGTACAAAATGAGGTATACCACCACATTGAATATCTTGCATATGTCTTGCTAGAAGACCTCTTTCACGCATTCTCTGAACAGCATCAGGTTGATGAACCCATCCACCAACCTGTATTTTACCAGTATTCCAAGAGAACACTGTTTCACAAAGAGAGCACCACATTTGGTCACACCCATTGATCTTACTGATTGGTTCACGACACTTTGGACAAGGTTTGCTCTCCTTAACACACATCAGAATAGTCTTGACAGTATCTTCATTGCAAACATGTCCTTCTTCTTTTACTTCACGGCACCTATTGCAAGTCTGTGTATTGCAAACTTGACATTTCCATTTGGTAGAAAGATAACCATCACAACCATGAACCATACATTTCTGTATGAAAGCCTTTGGTTGTTTTTCCGGCTTTCCTTTATCTAATAACTCAGAGTAGTATTTCCTCAAAGCTAGATTAGACTTTTTCTCCAGTTCTTTTCTGATCTCAACAAGTTGATAGTTTTCTTCCAACCAATCTTCTCTATCTTGAACAGATACACATACACACTTCTTTGGACCTTTCTTACAAGAACAATTATTAAATCGTTCTCGCCTGAGAGACTTGACAGTTCCTTCTATCAAGTTAAAATCTTTACGGATTGATCTTTCTTTATCTCGCAAAGACTTCAAGTATTCCTCTCTCTCAATAATACTAATAGTATCTGGAATAAAAGACTGCTCACTAACCAACAAGATTCCCTCTTGGTGTGTTCGCAATCCTTTACCTTTCCAGTTACCAGTATCATTGACAAAAGTCTTAGGAAACTGAGACAGTATATGAGTTCTAGACCATTCAGTCTTACAATTCATACACTGTACACTAGTGGGTTTACTTAGGATATGATTCTGACAACAACCACGACAACAAGCAAAGTCACAAGATGGACAAGATACCCTCTTACGATTACTGTTGTTGAATTCATCAGTACATACAAAGCATTCACCTTGTGTAGACATGTTAGTTGAATGAATAACAATTCCAGGATTCCAAATTCAAAATTTTTTTTTCTATTCAAATTCTGAATCTAATACAGTTTGCTACAATTACTAGTAGATAAGTCTACTTATATATAGAACTTATCCAAAGTACTTATATATAGGGCACTTGTTATAAAGTAACATAACCTATGGTTAAACTTCAAATTTTTATTATGACTAGTAAAAAAAAAATTTGAAGTTAGATTAGTCTAAAAGTCAATAGTAACAAATCAATCCTGAACACTCCGCGATGGTATCTCTTCAACTTGAAAAGGCTGTTCTCAAAGAGAAAGTCAAGACTTGTGATGACTTGTCGTCTTTCTTGAAAGAGAAAGATGTTGACCAAGATGTTCTTGAGCTCATTAATGAGTTCCAGGGACTTTTGAGTGCAAAGAAGACAGTCAACAAGGTTGGCAAGAAGAAGACAGTCAGCAAGGACGGCAAGAAGAAGAAATCGCCTTCTTTCTGGAACAACTTTCTCAAGGAGAATATGCCAGTAGTC
>CEWG01063661.1_pt1 | contig 22975 bp, 20 predicted proteins | sample 361411 | NCBI WGS metagenome assembly CEWG01 (sample SAMEA2622173, study PRJEB7988) | marine metagenome | biome: marine biome (ENVO:00000447); feature: surface water layer (ENVO:00002042); material: "saline water (ENVO:00002010), including plankton (ENVO:xxxxxxxx)" | depth 5 m | reverse complement strand
TAATATTAAATATGCATTATTTAATTATATAAATGAAGATGTTTGTCTTTTAAAACTATAATTTGGGTCATTCGCATGTATAATTATCTTATTTTTATCTACTACACAATCTAAACCTCTTTGTGGTATTAATATATGATTAGTCATATATATATTTTGATTATCTATATTTATTTTCTTAAAAGGTTCAAATATAATATTGTTTTTTACACATTTATCATTTAAATAGTTATATAAATAATACACATTTTCTCCTCTATATTCTGGATTTTTATTTAATAGTTTATCATTTGTAATAGCATTTTTTATTAAATCCAATAATATAGGATTATTCCTTTTACTTATTAATATACCATTAGATGTAACTGGATATACTTGCGTATTATTTACTAAATATGGTGTTCCTGCTCTACCGAATGATGTTAAGAATTCTACACCATCCTGTATAATTTCATCAAAAGGCAATAAAGGTTTTAAATCTACATCTATATAAACTCCTCCATAAATATATAATAAACAATATCTCAATAAATCTGATTTGTGACAATATCTAGGGTAATTATCTAGGCAATATAAAATTTTATCCTTTATTGTTTCATCTTTAAAATCATTTTTAATAATTTCTTTTCCTTGTTCAAAATTTATAAAGCTATAGTTATAATCGGGATTTAATTTTTTAATATGTTCTTCTACAAAATTTGGAATTAAACTTTTATCATGATAAATTTGAAAAATATTCATTATATAAACTATTATAATATATTTTTAAATGAATTATTATTAAATTTTATAATAAATTTTTAAATGAATTATTATTCCCATAAGGCGGAAATCCAGCAACAACCACATCCATAAATCTAATTGGTATTAAATCTGGATAATTAGATTGCGGATATGTCATTCTTTGAATTAATTGTTGCATTTTCTCTGAATTATCAGAACATAATTTACGCCATTTTACAACATAGTTAGGAGTGCGCGTTGTTTGTTCTTTGTTAATATTGATAATATTTTTTTGAACTATTTCAATCAAAGGTTCATATTGAATACTGCCATACTTATATATATTATAAAAATCTACAAAAATGGTATTAGATAATAGACAGATATTAATTTCTAACAATCCTGGCATAGTACAAGAATCTTTTCCAAAACGATGAACAGGGTTAATTTGATTTACACCCAAATTTATATGTATCTTTCCTTTGTTTAAGAAGGGGAAATTTAACATACTAGATCCGGCGCCTGATATATGTATATCTGTTGAATTTATAATTTTTAATTGCTCTTTAAAAGATGTAATGTTATACCATGAAATTATTTGACTGCTTTGCTTTGGAGAAGTATTTAAATTTTTATTTAGCTTTTTTAAAGTTTCTTTTTCACTATGTAAATAGCGGTCGCTATCGATAATTGTAATATTCAGTTTATTATTTATTACTGGCTTTATATCATAAACTTTAAACATTCTATCACGAAAATTATCTAAAGTTGATATATCTTTACCTGGCATTATACCCATCATATTTACCCCTGATATACCAGCGTTTTCTGAACCAGCAATTAATGTATTGAATTTATAGTTTATATCTGGTATTTTATATAAGATTTTTCCTTTGGAAAAAGTCTTAAATATATCTAAAGTATACTCACGTGATGCATGACCAGGGAATTCCCAACCTGGTATTTTAATAATATCTATAAACATATTAAAATTATCTTCTTCAGAATAAAAACGTAATAATGTAAGAAATATTGGATATAGTGCATCATATAGACCATGTGATATATTATGGTCCCAATAATGAGTTAGACAAGTCGTAATACCATCTATTATAATACAATTATTTATATATATATATGATTCTAATTCTTTTGTATTTAAAAATAGTTTTACATTTGGTAATAATGTAAATCTATCTTTATACTTTATATCCAAGGCTCCACCCATAGTACATATAGATTCTAATTTTATATTAGGATTAGTTGTTAAAAACTGATATTCATTATTTATAAAATAGAGATTATCGTATTTTACATGTTTAATATTGTCTTTTATAATATAAGTTACTTTACTTTCCATTTTTATATTCATATATTCATTAATAGTATCACATATATATTTTTGTTCATCATATTTCAATTCTGGATAACTAGGTAGCATAATACCATATTTACTATTTTCACATTCTTCATAATCAATCGTTAAATCTTTTAAATGTTCATGTTTTCTAATATCATAAAAAAAATTTCTAATTTCAATATTTTTACTATTCATATATTCTTCTATTTCATCATAATCTATATCTTTAATAATTATACAATACATCCAATATGATTGTTCTGTATTTGATTCATTTTTTAATCTAATTATTTTATTCCCTGATATTTCTTTTTGTAATAATTTATCATAATTTATAAATATTTGCTTTTTTAAATTTAATATATGGTCTATGTCATTTAATTGATCATATAATAATCCTGCTTGAATATTTGTCATTCTATAATTATATGCTATTTTATCATGTATATATCTCGTTTCAGTCATCCCATGACTATATACGGATTTAATGTGATTGTATATATCTAAATCATTTGTTAAAAAAGCACCTCCTTCACCAGTTGTAATCGTTTTATTTGCATAAAATGATACTGCACTACATAATGATTCTGTGCCACTATATTTATTTTCATATTTACCAAAAATACCCTCACAATTATCTTCAATAAATATAATATCTGGTCTTAATCTTTTTAATCTCGGAACATTTATAATATTACCTAAATTATGTACAATAAAAATACAACTATTTTTATCTAATGACAAAATATATTCTTCACTTGTATCTATATTCATTGTTTTATCGTTTATTTTCATAACTTCTATTATATCTTTGTCATATTCCATAAGTGTGCAATTCCAAGGAGCAATAAATACATTATTGGGTAAATATATTTTTTGTATATTTGGATATTTATATTTTAATGATAATAATAATGAATGTGTAGCAGATGTTCCATTATTCATTAAAATACCATATTTTACATTAAATATTTGTTTTAATTTATCTTCTGATTTTTGTATATATTCACCATAATTACTAATCCATTCACTATCTAATGCATTAATACTAGATTGTTTATATTTTTTTAAATTAGGTTTATAAATAGGAATCATTAATATTTAAAAGTATATATTTATTTTTAAATACTAATAGATGAAATTAAGTTTAATAACTGGAATAACTGGACAAGATGGTTCTTACCTTGCAGAATTATTATTAAATAAAAAATATAAAGTATATGGAACTGTTAGAAGAAACTCATATATACATAATTATAAAAGAATTGATCATATTCGTGATAAATTAGAACTATATTATTATGATTTAATGGATAATTCAATCATTCGAATAATTAATGAAATCATTAATAGTAATAAAGATTTTGAGATATTAGAAATATATAATTTAGCTGCTCAAAGTCATGTTCAAATATCATTTGATATACCTGAATATACTTGTAACACTAATTCATTGGGAGTGTTAAATATTTTAGAAACAATACGTAACTTAGACGAAACAAAAAAATCAAAAATTAAATTTTATCAAGCAGGTACAAGTGAAATGTATGGTAAAGTTTTAGAAACACCACAAAATGAAAATACGTCATTTAATCCACAATCACCATATGCTTGTTCAAAAGTATTTAGTCATTTTTTAGTAAATAATTATAGAGATTCATATGATATATTTGCATGTAATGGTATATTATTCAATCATGAATCTTCAAGAAGAGGATATAATTTTGTAACAATGAAAATAATACGTGGAATTAAAAGTATTATGAATGGTAAATTAGATTATATAGAACTTGGTAATATTTATTCAAAAAGGGATTGGGGACATGCAAAAGATTATGTATATGGAATGTGGTTAATGTTACAACAAGATATTTCAGATAATTATGTATTAGCAACTGGAAAAACATATACAATAAAATATTTTATTGAAAAATGTTTTGAATATATGGGGAAAACTATTACTTGGAATGGATCTGGATTAAATGAAGTTGGAATTGATGAAACAAATATAATTAGAATAAAAATAAATAAAAAATATTTCCGTCCATCTGAAGTAGATTTATTATTAGGTGATCCTACTAAATCAATAAAAAACTTAAATTGGATAAAAGAATATGATAGTATCGATAAAATAATTGAAGAAATGTTTACTATTTAAACTTATAATACTATTATTATAAAATGGGCATACCAGTTTATTTTAAAACTCTTATCCAAGATTATAATGATATTTGTTTACCTCATACTAGAAAACTACGGATTGATAATTTGTATTTTGATTTAAATTGCTTAATACATCCTTGTTGTCATGGTTTAACAAATGAAACGGAGATGTATGAAAATATCGTAAAAAATATTCATAAAATTGTAAATATAGTCGAACCAAATAATATGGTATATATTGCTATTGATGGTCCTTGTCCAAAACCTAAAATGATACAACAGAGGTTGAGAAGGTTTAAGAGTGCAAAAGAAAAAAAAGAATGGGATAGTAATAAGATAACTCCAGGTACACTATTTATGGAAAATCTAGAAAATTATTTATTGAAAAAATTAAATATCGATAAAAAATTGATATTTAGTTCTTCTAATGAACCAGGTGAAGGAGAACATAAAATATACAATTATATCAGAAAACATAGTCCTAATAATAATTGTGTTTATGGATTAGATGCTGATCTTATTATGCTATCTCTAATTTCAGATTCAAAGATTTATTTATTAAGAGAAACAACAGAATATAGAATTGAGGGATTTGAAAGTGAATTTGTATATTTAGACATTTCTCGACTTAAAAGATGTATCATTTCAAATATTAAACCAAAAGTCTATAATTTAGATGATAAAACGCTATTGAATGATTATATATTCATTTGTTTCTTTTTAGGAAATGATTTTATACAACATACACCAACTATAAATCTAAGATATGATGGATTAAATGTATTAATGGATGTTTATAAAAGATTATGTGATCGATATTTAGGAGATTTCTATTTAACAGATATAGATGATGTAGATATTATCAATATTCATGCATTAAAAGAATTTATAGATGAATTATCTATTCGTGAAGATAATCGAATGAAAGATATTTTGAATATTAGAGACAAACAAGAGAAAAAATATACAAGAATATTTAACAATACAAATGATATTAAAAAATTAGAAGAATTGACAAATCATAAACCTATTTTAGAAAGAACAAAAGAAAAAAGAATTTTTAATGATATGAAATATTGGAAAACAAATTATTATATGGAAATGATTTTTCATCGTTGTTATTCGCCTGCATATAGAGATATTTTAGAGGAAAAAATGAAAGATATGTGTTATAATTATTTACAATCTTTGTATTGGTGTATACATTATTATTTAAGAGGATGTATCTCGTGGAGATTTAGTTATAATTATTATGTTGCACCATCTTTTAGTCATCTTAATGAATTTATAAAAAATATAGATAAAATAGAAATTGAAAGAGATGATAAACCATATACACCTATAGAACAATTAAAAATGGTATTACCTGTTGAGAGTCACGATTTAATAAGAGATAAAGTTGATAGTAGTTTATATATTACTGATGCTGAAGAGTGTTATATATTAAAAAGATATTTATGGGAAAGTTTTCCCTTATTACCAAATTTATAATTATATATCGTCTAGATCAATATCTATTTCAGATGAAGTATCATTTTCATTGACTTTCTCATCCGATAATGATTCTTTTTCATCATCAGAGTCACTGATATCATATGAGAAATAATTATCTTCATCTAAATTCATATTGTCTTCTTCTAATTTAAATTCTTTTGGTAGATGCCCACCTTTTTGTAATTTACTTTTTTCATTTTCTTCATATTTATGGAGAATACTACATTTATTTGCTTCACTTTCGAATGTCCAGGGTTCAATTAATACTAGATCTAAATGATTAATCCATACCTTTTTTCTCATTGTCCCTCTAACAATACCAATTCTATTTACACCATCAATACATCTTATATCAAATCGACCACTTCCCTTTACTGCAGTTACTTGTCCAATTAATTCATTTTTTTCAGGAATGATTAATTCTTTAGATTCTTTGACAGTATTCTTTTTCCCTTTATGTTTTTTCCCTCCAATTTTATTTTTAGGCATCTTTATTATTTATTTACGAATTAAATTTTAAATTATATCAAATTATTTAAAAAATAGAAGATATACCAGATGTTATCTTTCATTGACCACCACCTGTCAATTCATCCGATTTAACAAGTCCACCTCACCCTCCCTTTACAACTCTTTTAACCCTTTTAACTTTTCTATTCTTTGTTTTTTTCTTACGAGATCCTGCACGTAATACTTTCTTTTTATATTTTTTTGTTTTAGTCACCTTTTGTCTATTACTTTTTTTAGATTTTTTCATTCTTGTTCTTTTTTTATCCTTAGGATACTTAGTTTTACTTCTTCTAGCCATTTTATAATATAATCTATATTATAAATTAAGCGAAATAGATTAAATAAATAATTTATTATTATTCTATAAATATGTGATTAAATTTATTTTATGTATTATTTTACGCATTATTTTCTTAGCTAATATGCTATACAATAGATCGTCCTCCTTCATCCAATCCAATTTTCCTTTATCAACTATATCTTCATTTGTTTTATCCGGATCTTTGATTATCATTAATAATAAATCTCTTATTTGATAAGAAATCCCTGTTTCATAATAAAAGGATAAATCTCTATCAGCTTCACAAATATATTTCTCACCATTAAATACATAAGAATAAGGTTTCCTCGTCATAGTCGAATGTTCCATTTCAAATGATTTAAAATATTTATAGGATATTGTTTCCCACCTTTCTATATGATAATCCAATGTTTCCATCTCATTCATAAAATTATATATGTATTTCGCTAAATAAGGATCATTCACTTTTTGTAATAATAAATAATATATGTTTCTATCTCTTTTCGTTATAATCTGCATTTAAAATGATCTATTTATATATTTTAATACTTTAGCCTTAGGTTTTATTAGCTATGCTTTATTCCAGTTCTTCGCTGCCATCTTCATAATACTCGCTTGTCTAACATTAGGATTTGCTTTTTTTAAACGTTTCATTTCACATTTTAAAAAACTACGATAATTACCTTTCTTTTTAGTTTTAGACTTAGATTTAGACTTAGATTTAGAACTAGGTAAAGTCAATGTTTTAGACTTAGACTTAGACTTAGACTTAGACTTAATACCTTTTAAAAAAGATTTTTGTGTTGTTGATAACTTTTTCTTTTTTGTATTTTTAACACATTTCCCTGTTTTACGAGGTTTTCTACGCGAACCATTTGGGCAACGAGGTTTTTTAGGCATTTTATATTATTACAAATATTTTATTTTTTCCAAGCTTTGACTGCTTCTTTGAATACTTTAGATTGAGGCCAAGAAGGATTTGCTTTTTTGACTCTTTTTAATTCTTTTGATAGAAAAGCTCTATAAGAACTTTTCTTACTTTTACCTTTCTTTTTACCAGTTAATTTTTTTAAACCACGTTTACTTAACTTTTCAGCAGTTTTTCCAACTTTTAAACCAACTTTACCAATATCTTCAACAACACCTATACCCGTATCTAAGCCTTTTTCTGTTAAAGATACAGCTTCCCCTGGAATTTTTTCTACTGTTTTAATACCTTTTTTAACTTGTTTCCCAGGCATATTATCAAATAAACCTCCACCTCTCTTCTTTTTACCTTTACGTTTTGTTCTTTTGCCTCCACAAGACCCCTTTCCCCTTCCTTTCATGCTTTTGCGACTCATTCTTTTACTAGCCATATTTATAATATAAATAATATTTTATTTCGCATTAATTGTTTTTAAACGACTTAATGCAGATTTTATCTCTTCTAATGATGGTACATCTAATTCTTTTTCTTTTTGTATTATCTGTTTTTTCTTAGATATAATTATCTTAGAGTCGTTTTTTTTAAATATTGGTAATGGTGGGGGTTTAGGTGGTTTTGGTAATGGTGGTGGTTTAGGTATTTCGTCTATAAATGAATATTCTTCTAAAAATAATGGTAAATCTATTTTTGCTTGTAATACATACCATTGAAAATATATATCTTTTTCAATAATCCAAAATCCTTGTAAATATATTATATAATTTCCATATGTATTTGGCAATAATTTATCTATTTTATTTTTTTTCTGATCGTATATTTGCATATTTTCTTTAACTTTTAATCGTAAATTAAAATTTTTAATATAATTAACAGCATTATATTTTTTGTATTTATTTCGAATTAAATCGTATATCTTTTCTAAATTATTTTTTAAATTTTCTACACTTTTATCATTTTCAATATTTTTAAATGATAAATCAATGAAATTTTTGTCATATTTATCATTAATTCCATATTGACAATATAACTTAGGTGTTTGTATACATATATCTTTTTTTAAATATGATAATCCAACAAATGAAAAATGATTTGAATATTTTAACTCTTTTTTAAAATTGATATTATTTATATCTATATCTGATTTACCTAAGAGTATCATCACTACTAATATATTTAAAAATAATTTTAAATAATATAGTAAAGTATGTCATCCGACATTTTAAAAGATACAAATGATATAAATAATAATGATAATGATAATGAAATAGATTATGATTCTCCTTGTAATATTTGTGGAGATAGATTAGGAAATTTACCAATATATACTTTAGAATGTGGTCATAGATTTCATTATGAATGTATATTAAAAAGTTTTCAAACAAGTCAAGAACATAATAATGTTTGTCCATATTGTAGACATACAATTGAAAGATTACCTGTTGTAAATGGATTAAAAAAATTAACGCGTGGTATACATTATATTACAGAATATGAAAAAGTAAATTATAATTATAAAAATATCCCTTGTCAACATGTATTGAAAAGTGGAAAAAATAAAGGAGAATTATGTAATAAAAATTGTATTGTAGGGTCTGATTGTTGTGGAAGACATTTTCAGAAAAATTAAATTTTAATTTATAGGTTGTCCTAAACTTGGTATAATATTGCCTCTACCTGGATCATGCTGCCAACTATAAGCATTTTCATCTGTTCTTTGTGTAATGACACCTGGTCCAAAATATGGTCTATTTAATTGTTTTTCTGCAGCATTGTTATTTGCAACGCAATCAGGTGGAACAAATTGATTTGCCATCTTTACACCATGTTTATCCCATTCATTCAAATGTTTTTGACAAAATACACTTGATTCTTCTGTAGGCATTCTATCAGAATAATAATATTTAGTATAGTTTTCTAAATCATATTTATCAAAACTACTCTTATCAATCTTATAAACATTCTCTAATAAATGATATTCTAATGTTGAATCACCTACACCTATTAATTTATAATATTTTCTATAATTCTCATCTAAAATATGCCTTGCGTCTCGATCAAACATATCATAATCTTTTAGATAACCCTTTGAAAAAATTGTAAAATCATATTTATTTAATATATTGTAATTACTACTAAATTCATTACCAATAGAATTTACATATAATTTATCTGTATTCTTAAATCTAACGAAATCAATAACAATCTTCATAGTATAATAATTCTTTACATCATAAATAAATGATATAATGATATATCTTTTATTACCATGAATATCTTCTTGTTCATATACTTGATCTACTTCTTTTAAGAAATAATCTTGTTCACTATCAATATGTTTTACATGTTCAATTATTACATTCATTACATCTTTTAAATACTCGTCTTTATTTTTAGGAATTGTATCTCTTGTAAAAATACTTGATTTACAATTTCCATTTAATCTAATTTTGTCATGACTTGACATTTGATTGAAAATATACAATAAATTATGGGTTGGTTTTACGAATTTGTCTTTTCTTAATCCTTCTTTAATATCTGTCGTTAAATCTCTCTTTGGACTAATATTGACTACTGTTGTTGAATTACTACCTTTCATTAAATAAAAAATTATGACAGCTATGAATATTATCATTAATAATTTCATTCTATATATATATAATATTATTTTATTTCATATGAAATTTTTCTCTATCAGATAAAACATTTGTAATGAAATCGTAACTTTCAACTAATTGTTCAGTACTCTTACCTCCAGTAATAATAATCTTTCCACTATTAAATACAGCAATAGTTACTTTCTTACAATCTCCTTCCCTTAATCCTTCACCTTTTCCAGAACATTTACAATCACACTTACATATACCACATTTATTGTATATATTATTGAAATAATATTTAATATTTACACCTGGATACATACAAGGTTCATAAGTTGAATATAACCCTAGTCGAATAATTTCTCGATGCAACTTTTCCCTATCTACTTTGTATTTGATATCAAAATCACTATTAATTAATACAATTTTATAATACAATACATCTAATTCATCTTTTTCAAAAATACCTCTATTATTCCTCATTAATTGTTCAATAACTAATTGTAATACTTCTTTGCCTTGATCTTGATATTTTAGACCTGTCATTTGAATATTTCCATTCTTGAAAACTTTCACATTCACTACTTTGTCTTTATGGTGAATATGAATGGTTGCTTGATTATAAAATGTTTTCCGAATAGTTTTCTTTCTCGTTTTTCTTAACGATTTTTTAGAGAATCCTTTTGGTTCATTTTCTTTAAATTCAATATATTTTACAATATCATTAATATTTAAATTATCATATAAATTTTGTAAATTGATATCATCCGATAACTTTGACACCGCAGTCATCGTTGAAATCCTTAAATGCTCCATTGTCAATTAATACTTAAAAAAATATCTTTAAATATATTTTCAAATTTATTTGCCATCCAAATTTTATTTATTTTTAATCTTCTATTAATCCGATTCATTTCCTCCTTCATCTGAATCATCTATAATAGCACCTAGTTCTACTAAAACCATATTTTTATTTAATATATCATTTGGATTTAATACATAAGCAATATCTACAAATACTTCTCTAATAAAATCACGGTCTACAATAAATCTATGATTTGATGCAATCATTTGTAAATAAACTTCTGTCATACTTTCTTCAAAATTAATGACTCTTATATTATTTTCATCTATAAAATTAAATGTCAATTCATGAATATTTTCCCGAGTCACTAAAACCATTATAATATAAAAATATAGTATATCTTTAAATATATGAAATACAATTTAAATGAATTAGAGAAAAAGTTAAATAAAATAGAAACAAAGAATGAAAAATTAAATGATGAATTAAAACAAACAATTGATCATGTTGCAGATATTGATGAAACAAATGTAACTAGAGAATTAAAGTATAGTATGTATGAAGGTTCTGAAAAATTATATCAAATTGAAAATGATAAATATAAAGATTTAATCGGTCAATTCTCATTAGAATATTTAGAAATGAGTGATTTTTATGTCGGACCTGAATTGCCTCGAAAAAGTTTTCGTGATAATTTAATTGGTATGTATATGTTATTTTTCTGGATTATAGCAAATTATGACAATCTAGAAAAAACAAGAATCGTATTCGAAGAATATGATGTAGATTAATGAAAAGTTTTATCGATATCAATTATATTTATATATTCATTTTTAACAAATAAATATTCTAAATATTCTTTATAATCTTCTAAGAATGGTATAAATATTTCATTTCTTTTTACTGTATTTTTTAATGTATGTAATTCAATTTTACTATCTATTGAATTATATATATTATTTTCATTTTCTTTATCTATTCCATAAATTATTAGTAATTCTATAAATCTATATATTAATCTATCAATTAAATTACTCCCATCTATTATAGAAGTTTCTTTAATATACAATTTACATTCATCTCGATTCCAGAAACATGGATAATTACATATATCTTTTGGTTTATCAATGCATACACTATTTTCCATATATAATTTATATATTTTCTCATATTCTTTATCTGATAATTTATGTATAATATTTTTTGTTAACGGTTCTATCATTTGATATAAATCTTCTATTTTATGTATTTTTAATTTTATTTCATCTTTTAATATAGTTTGTACAGTATCAATTACATCTGTGCTTGTATATACTATACCTGTATTGTTATTTAATAGTAATATATTTGTAATTATTCCTCCATCATATTTATTACCTATTTTATAATTTCCTATATCTTGTACTTCATGTCTTTTATATTGTGTTTTAAAATAAACTAACATATTTTGAATAAATAAATTCATAATTTCTAATTCATATTCTAAATGATCTGTAAATATTATACCTTTATCATCTGACTGTATATTTAATGTAATATCTTTGTCTAATTTAAATAATTCATTTTCACCTTTTATGTCTAATTTTATTTTTCCTATATTATCTTTTATAGGGATATAACTCTTATTTTCAAATATAATATTATATACCTTTCCATCTTTAACAACAATATTATAAGCGATATATATTTTTTCTTTACCGTTTATTTGTTTTATATTTTTGATATTTGTTTCAACATTTTTTAATTCTAAATCTTTTATATCATAGATAAATTTGAGTTTGCAATTTTTCATAAAACATGGATATATTGGAACAAAACAATTATCAGTTGTAATTAAATGTGTCATCCGATTATTGTGTATGTAAACCTTATTGAATTTACTTTTATTAATTACTTCTTGATATGTCAATATATTTAATTTATTGTTATTTGAATTATATCTATTAATATCTTCTATTGTTTTTTCAATGACTTTACGATAATCTTTATTATTCCTTTCTAATAAATATGTATATTGATCTACGTTTTTAAAACATAAGGGTTCATAATTTTCTCTAATCTTGTATAAATAAATGTATCGACTATTTTTTGCACTGTATGTTTTGCAATCATTATTCATATGTGTATATGAATTTTTAATTCGAATATCTCCATTATGTAATTCAAATACTACATATTGTATATCTATTTCTTTAGATTTCATCTTTGTTTTTATAAATTCACAAATAATTGGCATAGTATATAAATCATCTTTAAATTCTTTCTCATCAGTTAAGTATTTTATAAAATTTTTAGAAGATATATATGATGTAAATAATTCATATATTTCCATATTATTTTGAAAATATTCATATAATTTTTCTACAGTATCATATTTTTTGTATTTTGGATATTCTTGAATAAAATCTTTTGCATTGTCATCGGTTAAATCTTTTTTATCTATTTTAAATATATTTACAATATTTCCATTTCCACTTTCAGTATATTTATTTATATTTTGTCTAATAAATTCTATTAAATCTTTTAAAAAATTTTGACTTTTATAATAATATTTATATTTATTGATAATTGATATAATAGGATTAATCATATAAATCATCTTTTCAGTTGTATTTTTTAAATACTTATCTATAATATCTTTATCAGTATCTACCATTAATTTTATTTGTCTTTCAGGATTTTTTTTATTTATTTGTGGGACAAGATAAGTAGATCCTTTATCTTTTTCTTTTTTATTTGGTTTACAGCAAACTCTATATGATTTAGTTGTTATAGATACAACAACCCCTGTTAATAATTTATCTTTTTCATACCATTGTACATTTGATCCTATATTTATTTTTTGCTGTGTTTTAGTCTTGCTTTTAGATTTTTCAATTACTATATGTATATAATCAAATATTTCTTTACTTTCATAATTTTCTTGATAACTTTCTATTATACCATTCTTAATATTCCATATATTCTTTCGAAATATATTTATTAATTTATCTGATAATGGTTTTTGAATATCATTTTGTAAAATGGTAAAAAATATATTTTCTTGTATTTCTCTTATTTTTTTCTCTTCAATAATATTTTTTCGAATATTTTCTAATATTTCTTTATTCAAATCGGTATTGCTTTGAAGTATACTTGATTTATTCTTTTCATAATAAGAATCGAATAAATCTCCATATTCAATAGTATTATATATATTTAATTCACTAGTTAGGATTTGAACAATACAATCCGATATAGTATGATTTTCTATTCCTTTTCTAACAAAAAACTTATCTTTTTCTACATTTTGGTTGAAATAAATCTTTAGTCTCGGGTGAATAAAACAATAATTCTTGTAACATACTTCAGGATCTGATAATACATTAGTTTCTTTGACTAATCCTTTAATTTTAGTTTTAAAACAACAGGGTAATTGAATATTTTTAGGATGTTGATCAGCTGCTAAATATCTTACTTCAAATACACTTGTATCTAATTCTGGATGTCTACCGGATTCATTTAATTTATCGTTTCCCCATAAAGTACTTACTCTTTGTAATATATTTTTATTTGTATCTCCTAAATTTTTAGGTAAAATTATATCATTTCTATCCCAATTTGGATTTTTGTAATCTAAACTTAAATCTCTAGAGGTATCCCAATATTGGGGACATATATAATGATATTTATCTATAGTTATAATATTTGAATATGAGCTTCTACCAGATCCTTCTTCTTCTCCATTATTTATTCTTTCTAATTCTTTATCATCGATAACGATGGGTTGTCTTGCACCATTATTCATACCTGTTTGACAAATTCTTGAATATTGTTTTTTTTCTTTACCTGGCCAATGAAATAAATCTCCTGCCCTTTCATTTAACCTTTTACTAATATATCTGTTGAAATTATTTCCTTTTTTATCATTCTTTCCTCCACCACTTTGACTACTTGATCCTTCTTCAAGTGAACTTAAATCTGATGAATCTATTAAATCATCTAAACTTAATACTTGATTTGATGTATCTGTTGCAGAATCATATGTTTCACTAAATAAATCATGTTTATCTTTTAATTCATTTAAATCTATATCATCTAAATCTATATCATCTAAATCTATATCTAAATTATTTATTTCTAATTCTTCTTCATCTTTTTTATTTATTTTATCATATTGATTTGCAAAATTCTCAACTTTGGAAAAATAATGTTCAAATTGTTTAATCTTTTTACTCTTATATTTTTTATAAAAATCTATTGCAAATTCTATAAAATATACAACTCTATTAAATTCTTGAGTTGTTTTTACATTATTAATATTTACTAATATATATTGAGTATTATATGTTAATATTATTTCAGTTCCAGGTTCAATCATTTTTTTAAAATACATTTCTTGATTATTATTTGATTCATAATCTTCTAATAATTTATCAATTTCTTCTTTTGTGATTGTGAATGTATTTCCTAATATTTTGACAATTTCATCATCATCTAAATCTAAATATGGATTTTTTAATTTCATAACTAATTCTTCGCGAATATCTAATGTATCATAATTACTAATTCTTTTAAATCTCATTGTTAATGCATTTGTCTTTTCGTCTTCTTCAACAACTCTTGTATAAACAAATAAATTTTTAAATAATGTTTTTAATTCTCTAAAATTTAATTCTATATCTGTTCGATCGTATTTTAATGTAAAATTAAAAAAATCTATATAATCTTGATTTATTTCTTTTCCCCATTCAAATTCTATTTTTTTTAATTTTTCAGTAGTATATGATAAATATTTATTAATATAAAGGTCTATAAAACTATTTGCTTCTCTTATTATATCATTTAATATTTCTATTGTTATATCATGATTGTCTCTATTATCTATAATAATACTAATAGTACCATTTATATCAATTAATAATCGTATATAAATATTTGTATTTATCTTTATGATAATTGTAAATGTATTTTTTTGTGATATATATTGTAACATATTATTCATAAAAAATATGGAACCCATAATCCATTCTGAACATATATTTGGATCAATTATTTTAAGATAATCTCGATGTAATTTATGATATGATTCTTCTTTAGAATTTAAAAATAATTTACTAAATGGATATTTATTACTTAATTGGATATCTGTGAATAATTTAATAATATTTACATTATTATCATTATTATCAAGGTTAACATTACTATTATCTAGTTTCATATATCGAAATATAAATTCATCGCAACTTTTTGTAGACTGATAATATTCATCTTCTACTAATTTTACTTGTTTTTTTACTATATTTAATATATTCAATTTATTTTTTAAAGATGATTTTAGTGTAGATTTAAATATATCTTTATTATCATTAATAATAGGCCAATATTTACGAACAATACCATTTATTGTATCTGTTTGTATAGTTTTTTCTAAATTTTTTAAATTTTTATATTTAATATAATCTTCTAATTGAATTACATGGATTGTATTATCTTTTATTTCTCCAATATCTTCCAATAATAAATTATATTTGTAATTTATAATATTATTTATAAAATTACCTTTATCTGTAAATCGTTTATCAACTATATCATCTGTAAATGGATTATCTATAGGAAATTCATAAGAAAAACATAATGAGATAGGATTATCATTTTTATCAAGATACCAAGCATATATATTTTTGTCATTATCATAAATACAATACGTAGCAATCTTATTTATAATTGTTTGAATTGTATCATCTATATTTAACCAATCATTAATAATATTTGCATCTTTATATTTCTTGAATAATTCTATTTTATAATTATTTAAATCTTTATCAATTTTTTTTTGAATACTATCATTAAACTTTTTATGTGGTTCAGATAATATATTATCATCATCTTGATAGTTAATAAATATAAAATTTTCAATATCTTTTATATTTTTATGATATGATACTGTATAAATATGTTTATTTAATACAGTATTACAAAAATCTGGATTATCCTTAATAGATTCTATATCTTTAATAGATTCCATATTAATTATATAATATATTAAAATTAAAAAGGATACGGTGTTTTATCAACCAATACACCACAATAATAAACAGGGTCTTTAGAATAATCAATAGCTTTATAAACTCCTATATTTGAAGCTTCTTTTAATAAGAATCCCATATTTTGCCAAAATATTGGAGGATGTCCATTTTCTTTTGTCATAATATGTGCTAATTCATGAATCAATACAAATTTCATTGTATTTGTATCTGTAATTAATTTTCCATCTTTATCCCTTACACATAATACAATCTCATCGCCTTTATTTACAGAATATGCTTTATATGATTTGTATTCTAAATTTTCACCTAAAGCATCTGGATTATAACCTTTACATAATCTTTGAACACTTTCATTTTTATTTGGTTTTAAATGATCGATAAGTTTTAAAACATCTGTATTAATCTTCCCTAATAAATCTGCAACTTCTTGCTGATCAGGAGCTTCTGCAATTCTATATTCTCTACCATCTATAGTAGATTTTACTTTAACAACATCTTTATTTTTAATATAATAATTAACAGATGTCATAATACCAATAATAGTAATTAGTATAATTGTAACTCCTTTCATATAAATAATAACTAGATTTAAAATTTGAAAATATATTTATTTAAAAATATCAAGCAATATATTTATATAATATATGAAAAAATATGATATACATATCTTAGACCTTCAATCTGATGATATAGACAACATATTTACAATAACAATTTATGGTAAAACAATAGATGATGAAAATATAGTATGTCATGTAAAAGACTTTAAACCTTATTTCTATATTAAAATACCTGATTCATGGGATAAAAATGCATTTGAATCTAATATTATTAAAGAAGTAGAAAAATCATTTAAATATTGGGAAAAAAATTTTATTAAAACGGAAATTAAATCTCCAAAGTTATATTATGATTTCTATGGATATCATTGGGATTTTAATAACAATGAGTCTAAGAAATTTAAATTTATCAAGTTAGAATTTGATAGCAATCGTTCTTATAATCGTTATAAGAAAGGATGTATTGATCTATTTAAATCGAGTAAATCAAAAAAAATTGAAGAATGGAGAAAAATTTGTAATGATGAATGTTTAGCTAATTTATATGAAGCAAATATTCATCCTATCTTAAGGTTTATTCATGAAAGAGAGATTAAACCATCTGGATGGATTACCATTTCAGGAAAAAGTATTCGAATAATTGATGATAAAACATTCAAATGTGATATTGAATTAGAATGTAGAAAAACTGCAATTAAACCAAATACAGAAACGGATGGATTTAGTAATCTTATACTTGCAAGTTTTGATATTGAATGTGATAGTTTAACAGGGGAATTTCCTCAAGCAATTAAAGATTTTAAAGGTCTAAGTGTAGATATATATGACGGTTATAGTAATTGGTTTGAAGAGATATATGAATATGAAAATAAAGTAAGTATTTTAAAAGGTTTTATTAATCAAGCATTTGAAAAAGATGAAGTCATATTTAATGATATAAATTATATTCATACAGAGAATGATAAACCAGATAATATTGATGATTTAACTTTGTTCGATAAAGATTTTATTGATAAATTAGATGATTGTATTGTAAATAAAGATAAAGATAAAAGAGAAAAAATAATTGATACAATGAAAGAAATATTCAATAAAGAATTAAAGAATAAAGGCAAAAATATTATTGTTAAGGGTGATCCGATTATTCAAATAGGTACAGTTTTCTATTATACACATACAAAAGAATACAAGAGATATATTCAAGTAATAAAACCAGATGATCGTGATGAAAAGATTTGTGATTCATTAGAAGAATATGATATCATTGTTGAAGAATGTAAAGATGAACGGGAATTATTATTAAAATGGCGGAATATGATTAATATTATGAATCCAGATATGATTACAGGATATAATATCTTTGGTTTTGATTTTGATTATATTGCAAAACGTGTTGAAAAATTTGGATATGAAAAGAAATTTTATAATTTAGGTAGATTGAATATGTATTCAGACAATGCTGATAATCATTATATGAAAAAGTGTAAGTTAATTTATAAAAAATTAGCTTCATCTGCTCTAGGTGAAAATGATTTAAAATATTTTAATATGGATGGTAGAGTATCATTTGATGTTCAAAAAGAAATACAAAAAGGTCATAACTTAGAATCTTATAAACTTGATGATGTAGCTTCTCATTTTATGAGAGGTAAAATAAGTGAATCCACGACAAATATGAATCGTAAACGGGATAAAATCTTCGTATTTTCATATACAGATGGTATTAATATGAAACTTAGAATTTGGGAGTTTTATACAAATAGTATAGGTCATTTAAAAAAAGGAGATTATATTACAGTAAATATTCATAGTAATGTTGGTGAAGTACTATTATTTAATGGTCAAAAATTCAAGATACATAATATTAAGAAAAATCATATTCAAATACAAATTGAAAAATTAAATGTAAAGTATGAATTAAGTAAGTATAAATATACAAAACTTGAATGGTGTATGAATAAAGACGATGTTCCTCCACATGAGATTTTTAGATTACATAAAGAGGGTGGATCAGAGGGTAGAGCAAAGGTTGCAAAATATTGTATACAGGACTGTGAACTTTGTATTCATTTAGTGAATTTATTAGATATGGTGCCAAATAATATTGGTATGTCAAATGTATGTCTAGTTCCATTTTCATATATCTTTCTAAGAGGTCAAGGTGTTAAAGTAACATCATTTGTATCTGATGAATGTAACAGACAAAAAACAAGAATGCCTACTTTAAAAGATTATAAAGAAACAAATGATGGATATGAAGGGGCGATTGTTTTAGATCCTGTAACTGGTATTTACTTAGAAGATCCAATAGTTGTCCTTGATTATGCATCTCTATATCCATCATCAATTATTGAAAATAATCTATCCCAAGATAAATATTTAACAGATGAAAAATATATCCAAAAACTTAAGGATGAAAATAGATTTGATGATGAAGTTGAAACAATTGTTTATGATGATTATCGATATGAGAAAAAAGGAGCAACTGTGAAAAAGATTAAGACAGATGAAAAGATAACATGTTATTTCATGAAAAATAAAAAAGATGAAAATGGTGAAATAGATAAAAAGTCTATGGGTATTATTCCAACTGTATTACAAAATGTATTAGATGCAAGGAAAAATACTCGATTAAAAATTAAGAGTGAACCAGATGAATTTAAGAAAAAGGTATTAGATGGTTTACAATTAGCTTATAAAGTAACTGCAAATTCAGTTTATGGTCAATTAGGTGCTAAAACAAGTAGTATTTATATGAAAAAGATAGCAGCTTGTACAACAAGTGTAGGTAGACAACGTATTGATGATGCAGATAATGGTGTTAAAGAGTGGGCTTTAAAAGAAGGTTATGATAAACCAGAGATTGTTTATGGTGATACAGATTCTGTATTTATTAAGTTTAGTCGAAAAACATTAGAAGGAGAAACATTAAAAGGTGATGAATTATTAAAGCATTGTATTCGATGTGGAATTAAAGCAGGTGAATATGTTGATAGTAAACTTAGAAATCCTCAATGTTTAGAATATGAAAAAACATTCTTTCCATTTATTCTTATTTCTAAGAAGCGATATGTTGGTGATAAATATGAATGGGAATCTGATGTAGATAAAAAGAATTTTAAAAGAACATCTATGGGCATTGTTATGAAACGCAGGGATAATGCACCAATAGTTAAGTATGTATTTGGAAATATTATTGAAAAAATCATGATAGATCGTAATTTTGCAGAAGCACTGCAATGGTTAAATCAAACTTTATATGATATTCAAAATAAACAGTTTCCGATTAATTATTTCATTGTATCAAAATCATTAAGAGGATTTTATAAAAATCCTCTAAGTATAGCTCATAAAGTATTAGCAGATAGAATTGGTGAAAGGGATCCAGGAAATAAACCAAAAAGTAATGATAGGATACCTTATGCTTATATTAAGTTAACTGATTATGATATTGTATTTGATAGAAATTCACAATATAAAAGTGGTAAAAATAAAGGTCGAGATAGAAAAAGGAGTATATTACAAGGGAATCGTATTGAACATCCAGATTTTATACATAGTAATAAATTAGAATTAGATTATTCATTTTATATAACAAATCAAATCATGAATCCTGTGAAACAAGTCTTAGATTTGAATACAGAATATTTAGAAAAAACAGAAGAAATATTTAATCGATATATTGTAACAGATGACATGTTATATGAATATATGTCTATGTACAAATAAAATAATTGTATAATTATAAAATGTTAAAAGGATTTGTAAAAGGCAATAAAATTGAAGTAGATAGTTTACAATTATTTTTAATGGTTGTTTTAGTCTTTTTTATTAAGGTGTTTTTAGTTCAATGGTCATACAATAGAATCTTTCCTGTATTAAGATATAATGTAGTTGGTCATTCTGAAAGAAACTTTAGACCATTGACATTTTTAGAAAGTATTGTTGTAGTAATATTATTTAATAATTTATTTTCTAGATAAAATAAAATTTTTTTTTGTTTAATTTCTTTAAAAAAAAAATCTATGCTATAGTATAAAACATGGGAGGAGGATTAATGCAACTCGTAGCTTATGGCGCTCAAGATATCTATCTTACTGGTAACCCTCAAATTACCTTTTTCAAGGTTGTCTACCGCAGACACACTAACTTCTCGATGGAGTCCATCCAACAAACTTGGAATGGTGCTCCAGCAGACCTTACTTCTGCTGGTAGAATGACTGCAACTATTTCCCGCAATGGTGATTTAGTTCACAAAATGTATTTAGAGACTGATGCCGCTTTTAATGCATCCGGTATTGGAAATCCAGGTGCTGCGCTAATTGATACAGTTGAAGTTGAAATTGGTGGTCAATTAATTGATAAACATCATGGACATTGGATGGAAGCATTTGCCGAATTAACTGAACCAAATAGTGCTGCTATGTTAGCAACTGGTGGAGCGCTGGACTCGTCCGGTGTTCATCTAAAAGCAACTAAATTTCAAGCTATGTCTGCTATGGGCGGTGTTTTAGGGTCTATCAACGCCTCCGCAGAAGGTGTTAGACATATTCCATTACAATTTTGGTTCTGCAGAAATCCTGGTCTTGCTTTACCACTTATTGCCCTTCAATATCATGAAGTTAAAATTATATTATCTACAATTGCTATAGAAAATGGTGGTGTACCACCTCTATGGGTTGATTATATTTACCTTGATACTGATGAAAGACGTAGATTCGCTCAAGTATCTCATGAATATTTAATTGAACAAGTGCAAACTTCTCCTGGTCACAAAGGATCTCCGGGTGGTGTCAGTCTAAATTTTAATCATCCAGTCAAAGAGTTAGTATGGACTAGACCTTGGGTAAATGGTTCTTTTAGTCCATTTACTACTGGTGATACTTGGCAACTTAAATTAAATGGACATGATCGTTTCGCACAAAGAGATATTAGTTACTTTACATTTGCTCAAGTATGGCAACATCATACAGGTACTCCTGTATTGTCTAGTGGTAGTACTGGCGTTGGTCAGGCAGGTAATATTATTGCTGTATACTCTTTTGCTCTCAAACCTGAAGAACATCAACCATCTGGAACTTGTAACTTCTCTAGAATTGATAATACTCAATTCTGTAGTAGCGGTACAGATACATTTACTATCTATGCTGTCAACTACAATGTTCTCCGTATCATGTCTGGTATGGGTGGTCTTGCTTATTCTAATTAAGTAAGTAAAAATAATAATATTAAATAATTAATTTATAATAATTTTATTAAATCAACCGGTTTAACAGGGAAATTTGCACAACCATTTGCCCATATAGGTAATATATTTAATAAATTATTAAGTTTTTCTTCTAACTCTTTGACTCTATTTTCTAAATCATTATAAGATGATTTAAGTTCAACAACCTCAGCAGGGGGTTCTTCGTTAGCAGGCGCTTCTTCTTCAACAGGGGCTTCTTCGTCAGCAGGCGCTTCTTCGTCAGCAGGTGCTTCTTCGTCAGCAGGCGCTTCTTCTTC